>ERZ1292633.1333-Hain-H41-02um-R1-1333-length-26830-cov-6_pt1 | contig 26830 bp, 17 predicted proteins | sample MGYA00564406_ERZ1292633 | MGnify/ENA primary metagenome ERZ1292633 (study PRJEB36523, sample SAMEA6512639) | groundwater metagenome | collected 2019-01-08 | study: AquaDiva: Metagenomics assemblies of 32 groundwater samples | reverse complement strand
CACACCTTGAAGAAAGGCGAGCACATCCGCGTCGAGCTGGTGCTGCAGAAGGCGCCGGTGCGTGTCGCGCCAGTTGGGTAATAGCCGAGTGTCGCCGAGCCGCGCACTGCTCGTATCTGCCGCGACACTGCCTGCGTCGCCACTCTCGGCGGCCGGTGGATTCGGTGCTGCGTGCTGTCCGCAGCCGTCGGCTAGGTCCGCCACCATGCCGGTGAGCAACAGGGCCTCACCGCCAGTCGTGCCGCCCAGCGCGTGGTCGTCATCGTCGGCGTCCCACGAGGTCGTCAGGGGGATTTCGGTGTACGTTTCGCCGAGGTCGATGGACGTCGTTTCCTCCTCCTCGGGTGCCAAATGTTCGACGAGCGATGCCAAGCCGCTACTTTCGCACCTCAGCGTTTGCAGCGTCGCTCCGGTGATGACCTGGAGGTGGGTTTCTTGATGCGTCGTCCAGCGTAAGACGACCGCGAGATAAGCGGCTCGCTGAAGCGACACCACCTGAAACAGATCGGGAGTGACCTCGAACAGCTTGCCGCCGCGATCCAACGGCCGCCATCCCTGCCTCGCATGGATGGTCGACGTCGGCTTGGCCTGAGCGGCCTCTTTCCCGCCCGTGGCGACGGCCTCGGCCGCCACGGAGGGTGGCAGCAGCTGCACGGGCGGGACGAGCCACGTCGGCCTGACCCCTGCCGCGGCGTCCCATTCGCGTGTCGCCGTGAGCGCGGCTTGCTCCGACGAGCCGGCGGCCACCAGCCGAGACACAAGAGGTGGGCCAATCAGCGCCGCCCCGAGAACCACCGCGTTGCAATGCGTGGTGTGGAACTTTCCGTTTTGCTGATCAAACACGAGGCCTTGCTTCGGCGTCAACGACCACGTGAGCACCTTGACCACGGCAATGGAGAAGCTCACCGCCGGGGGAGCGGACGGACCATCGGCTGCCCCCTCTTGGCCACGGCACCACCACGCGGACCACGTCGCACCCGGGTCGCCGAATCGCTGGACGGCGACATCGTTGAGTTCCGACCAGAAAGTTGCGTCGCCATTCGCGGCCAGCGCCATCACACGCTGCACCTGCGACACGAAGACGGGAGACGCGGACGGAGGGGCGAACGGGTGTTGAGAGACGTCGGAGCTCGAGGAGGATGCCTCTACGGCTTCGGCGCGGACGACGTGCTTGACACTTCGGCATGCGATTTCGAATGAGACGGCGTCGCTCACTAACTGAGCGGCTGCCGATGCGACGGAGGACGACGATGGCTGTTGCTGCGCGACGTCGTCGTCGGTTGGCGATGGGGGATACGTCGCCGCGACGATGCGCGCACAGCGCAGCACCGCGCCAAGGCAGGCGATGTTGACTCCGAAGCTGTGAAGCGTTCGCGAAACGAGGGCGCCCACCGTAGCGAGCTCGACGAAGAGGCGGCTGCCAGAAGCCGCAGCGGCGGTGACCGCGCTACCTTTTTCCGCGGCTATCCGGAGCGACACTTCGCGTATCATGGCGGTCACGCACTGGGGGACGAGCACGTTGAGCACCGACTCAGTCCACTGCTCCGGCGTCATGTCGTCGATGTTCTTGTAGACGCTGGTGGCTGCTCCGTCGTTGGGACGCAAGATCACGTCGCCGGCCGCGTTGCACAGCAGGGTCATGGCCTCCACGCGCACTGGGCATGGCTCGTTCCGGTAGGGAAGCTTCATCCAATGGAGGTCCTTCGTGTGGCTGCCCGCGGCGGCGAGCGCCGCTGCTTTCAGCATTTGTTTCGTCGTGCGTTTCGACGCGGCAGTGGGACTGCTCAGTGGGTTGCCGGGCGCCAAAGCGGTGCAGGCGGGCTTCGTCGTACTGGTTGTTGGTGGCGAGAAGGGGACGATATAGATCCGTCCATCGCGACCGCCCGCATAGTAAGCCGCGGGGGCGTAGCCGCTGGAAAGCGACGTGCCACCCCCGTCGGACGAAGCAAACGACGCGGAGAGCGACCCCCCGCCGGTTCCCCCCTGGCGCCGATCACATCGGCCCTCCTCCAAGTCGTACATCTGCATTCGCGACGGGGCCCCTGCCGCCGCCATGTGGGCGAGCACCAGCCCGACGTTGAGAACGCTGCCGTCCTTGCCCATCCAGCCGGCGAGCTGGGCGTGGAGCGCCGCAGTGTCGTGCTCCTCCAGCAGTGATCCGCGCGACGCAGCAGGCGGCGGCCCGTTGGTGTTGTTTGTCAACTGAGCCTGCGGCTCCAACGGACTCGGGGACCGCTTGCCGCTCCGATGCGACAAGTCCTCGACGCCGCCGCCAGCGGCAGGGACAGAGAGCAAAGTCAGCGGCGGCGACGACATGAGCATATGGTTGTGCGCGAGGGCCGGCGGTATGCTACCCAGGGCGCTCATGCCGAAGTACCCACCAAGGGACGGGAAGACGGGCATGAGGGGCATCGCGGTATAGACCGATCCGGCGGCGGCGAGCAAGACGGCAGCAGGGACGGCGAAGCAGCCCCCTGCCGCGAGCCGGTACTCATAGAGTGCGGACCACCAGCGTTGCAGGTGGCTGACGAGCCGCCGGGCGGCGTGGGCGTCGGCCCAACGGACGAAGAGGAGCATGGAGGCGGTTGGGTGGCCGTCGGACATCGCCGCTTGCTGCGACGTGGTGGCCAAGAAGGCCGCCGGGCCAGGAACGGGACTGTCATCCTCTTCGACGCGATCGGGTGACCGTTGGGCCGCCTGCTGCGCTGTAGTTCCCGCCGCGGCGAGGAACCGCGACACGTCGTTCAACGCCTTGGTCAGCGACACCAATGGAGGAGTCGCTGGCGGCGGAGGGGGGCGGCTGGTCTTGTTCGACGAGTCGCCGATCCGCGCGGTCATAGCTTTGGCCACGACGGCGTGCAGCACCTGTTGGGCAGCGGTGGTAAGGCCCTTGAACACGATGTTGCGACGTTCCCAGGCGTCCGACTTGCGATAGGTTGCCGGCGTCACCGACAGTAGTTCCTGACACGCCGCATTGAGCGCAAACGGATCGATCCCCGCAGGGGGACTCCGGCAGCGGCTTTGAGTGAAAAGATTGGCAACTTGATGGGCAATAAAATCATCGTAGGAGGAGGAGGCATCGCCCCCCAACGGTCCGGTCGCCGCCGCCGCCGTCGCGATCGACGGGACGGCTACCTCCAAATGCGGATCCATTGGGTGCCATGGGCCAACACGGGTCGTGCCCAGCATCGTCGCCGTGGCCACCGTTGCCACATCTAGGAATAGCTTCATGACGGCACGGCTGCTGCCTTCGGATGGAGCCGCCGCCGCCCGAGAGAGGCACGTGGCGAACCGCCTAGGCTCCGCGTGGAACGGCAAGTCATGCACGAACATTGCGACGCCGTTGGCGGTTTGCGCCGTAAACGACGACATCGGCACTCGCCTCTTTGGAGAGGCGGCGGGTGGCGCTGTGGTGACTGCACTTTGGGAGAAGGAAGGGAAGAAGGAACTTTGGCCCACCTCTCGGCTGCTCGGCGGGCCCACGTCATGGGCGCTTTTTCCCCCAGTGTGGTCCGTTGGCTCACCCGGCCACCCTATGAAACGTCCGGGAGAAATGAAAAGAGGGAGGGACGGGTCCAATGTGGTGCCTCTTGTTGCGAAACGATAGTGTAGGAGTACTCACGCGGTACGGTGGAACGTGGTCGAGAAGAGAGATGGAATGAAAATAGTTGTGAACTACGTGCGGCTGGATGAACTCAGTTCCGGCGACGCAATTTCCTCCATAAATTGAATCCTAGCTGAACACATAGAAAAAAACGATCGTAGAAGGACGGAAGAAAAAGGCAAGGGGTTGAGCGTGGTGCATACCTGGAAGGGGTTGAGCGTGGTGCATGTCGGGAAGGGAACGTAGGAGAGTGGGTGCGAGGTGGGTGGTGACCGTTTGTGTGGTGAAATGACCGGGAAAGAAAAGGCACATCCTCTCTGTCAAGGTGCCATCGCCGCCGCGACGGACATTTGAATGAGCGCCATGTCGTGCACGTTCCAGCAGAGGTGATGGTGCCGTGACATGACGATCCCGGAGACGCTGGTTAAGTCACGAACGATGCAACCGGTGTGGAAGTCGGTCGGCCCGCCCCACATGTTGTAGTCCGAGCTGTTGTAGTCGTAGAAGTCCGTGACGTTGACGACGAGACTGCGGGCCACGTTCGGATTCAAAGCTGCGACTTCCGCCAGCATGGCTTGCTGCATCTTCAGACACGGCCACGCGGGAGGAGGGGGATTTGTCGGGACGCCTTCGAACATGTGAAACGTCCGCCACACAATGGTGCGGTAGCGATCGCTTCCGTCACTCGGTCGTCGCCGTGGCGGCGTGGTGGTGGTGCCTAGTGCCGTCGTGTTCGTGCCATCTGCATTGGCAGGGCGTTCGTCGCCGTCGACATTGTCGTCGTGCTGATTCAATGCGCGGTCAACCGCCCAAACGCTCCTCTGCCCTGGGCTGGGTTCCGGCACGACGGAATGAAAGATGGACCCGCCGATGTAGAGTAGTGCACGCCGCACGTCGTACTCCGGCGACTGCAGCACGCGTCGATAACCATCGACGGTTTGAAACATGTGAGTGGCGATGACGTGGCGAAGCTCGAAGAGTACGATTCCCTGATCACGACGATCATCGGCAGCCGCATGGAAGGAATGTTGGGACTTTCCGGTCGCGAAGGACGTCCAGCAGTGAGGGCCCTGGCACCAGAAATCGCCTGTCGATGTGACGAGGTATCCGATGTCCTGGTGCACGTAGCGGTCCAAGGCCGACGGCTGCTGCCGGAAGATGTTCACCCACGCCGAGGACGTGCCGCGCTGAATCGAGTCGCCGCGGAGCATGATGACCGGATGCTGCCCCGGTGGGGCACCGCGCACCTCCGCGATGGCGTGCAGCTGCACGAGATGCTCGTAGGCATCGTCGACGCGCGGCAGCTGGCAGGCGTCGTGCTTCAGCGAGATGTTCATGGCGGGCCACGACACGTTCATGGACGACACGGCGGGCCGCGGTCGCCCGTACAACGCAGACCGCGCTGGCAACGGCGCCCATGACACTTGGCGAGCTCGGCTTAGCTGCGAAAACGTGCAGAGTGCCGCTTTTCGATTGCGTTGTCGGGTTCCCTCACGAGCGACGTCGGCGCGAAACCGCTCCATATCTATCGGCCGCTTCCACGCACCCGAGGCGAACCAGTGGCAGCCTTGCGCGGAGCAGTGGCTGCGGCGGCACACTTCGGCCTTCTGCTGGCCAGCCCTCGAATAGCCCTCACATGCCGCGTCAATGGCTAGCCACTCTAACGAGCGAATCGTGTCTGCGACGTTCGACGATGTGTTGTTTCTGCGTGTTGCAGCGTTTACTGGGGGCAACGGCTTCGCAGTGTCCGTCGCGACTGTTGAGGTCGACGGTGCCGCGGGCGGCATTGGCTCGATTGAGGGGGCCGGGAGGTCGCCCGCGGAACGCAGCGGCGATTCCTCGTCGAGCGGCGTAGTTCCCGCGACGAGTTGTTCGACCGCCATCGATGATGTCCCCAGCGACGACGTCCGCCTCCGGTGCGCCATGGAGCAGGTGGTCGTGAGGATCAGGACGACGGCGAGCAACGGTCTCAAAGTGAGAGAGCCGATGGTGTGCGGTCCACTCTGCTCAAAGCTGGCTTGGGCACGGATCGCGGTGCGCTCTGATGCCATTGTCGCTTTAAGGCACCCTCTCTTCCCTTCTCTTGACTTTCATCGCCGTATACGCACTAAGGGGGGGAGCAACCCGCAAGAACTTGGTTGTGAGATTCCCTCTCTCAAAGAATTGAGACAGCCGAGGAGCACCTGAACGACAACCGAGCTCCTAAATCGGCCGATGGTCACCTTCCATGTAACGTGCATGACGCCGTGCCATGCGATTCGTCCCTTCCCCCACCTAGCTGGAAAGGTATCGTCGCATACGGTGCACACTGCTCACGCCTGTTCGCCTAGGCTGCCTTCAGTATTCTGCGAAGAAGTGCGATTTTGTCGCGCTTGCGCCGCAAGGCGGCCCGGCGACCATTTGCCATCGCCTTTCCCCCGGTACAAGAAGGGGCGACCACGGCGGTGCTGACATTATGTTTCGGCATCGCCGACGCGATGCCCACAGCGGAAGCGCTCGGCAGAGGCTCGGCATGCCCTTCTTCGCAAAACACCTCGTCGAAGTGCGGCGAGGATGCAGTGGGCGGCGGAATCGGCGGTAAAATCTGTTCCGACCTTTGTGCAGTTGTTGTCTGTGGAGTGGATTCCACTGTGTCCTGTTGTTTGGAAGGCAACGTCTCAATGTGACATGGGTCTGGCGGTGTGAGCGATTTCGTGCGACATGACGTGAGCGACGGCGACGGTTCCCTCCCGGTAGGGGGTCGCAGTGTGCGGCGCGCCTCGGCCGCTTCGTATGCCGCCTGAATGATGGCTGGGGCCTTGCCTAGCCCGTCTGCCACCATGGCGAAAGCTTGGCGCAGAGTGTGCGGCGATGCCTCCGTGGCGACAGACGCTGAGGCAAGCAGCAGCTGACTGCGCACCATCGCGTGGATCCAGTCTTGAGTCCAGATTTCGAGGCCATCGTAGTTTTCTCTCGATCGATGTTGCAGGCGACCCAGGCGGTCCAAGGGCGCGTTAGCGGAATCGTCACCCTCGACGATCATCGTGGCCTCCCCTCTCGTTAGAAGTCCATGGTTGCTTCCGCGGCTGTAAAACCCAACGAGTCGTTGGGCAGTGTCGCAGTGGACCGATTCATAGGCCTTTGTGAACTCATGCACAACCGCGACGCGACGCAGCGGGGCGAGGCCACTCAAGTCTTGGAGACTGGTCAGCAGCCGCTCCGGCGCGTCGTAGAACACCGTGGGGTGGTCGGCATCAACCGCTTTACGGAGCTGCCCCCGCCGCTGCCCCGCCTTGGTGGAAAGCCATCCCTGAAACGAAAAGGAACCCCCGGGACCCATTCGCACGCCACTGATGGACAGCGCGCCGACCACCGCGCTAGCTCCCGGAATGGCGGACACACGTACGCCGCTGGCCAGCATCTCGCGCACCAGCGCGTCGCCCGTGTCTCCGACCACCGGCGTTCCAGTTGGGCACACAAAGGCGACACTGGCCCCTCCTTTGACAAGATCGACGATACGGCGGTTGCTGCCGGGTTTCTCCGGCGTGTAGTGCACTAGCCTACCGTGGTGGTCGACGTCGACGATGTCCAAGAGCACCTGCGTCGCCTGCCGGTTGGCGCACAAGATGTAGTCGACCTGCCGCAGCGTCTCCAGCGATCGCAAGGAGAAGTCTTTGACGTTGCCAATCGGCACGGAGGTCAAGTATAGCACGCTCGGGTCCAACCGCGTCGGCTTCGCCAGTGGATTGGTTTCGCTCGGGTAGGTCACGCGTACCTTGTGCTTGTATCGCCGACGACTGTGCTCATCGCGGCACGGCGCGGTGGGCCCGAACGCGAGCGATCTGATTGCGGTCACTGCAACTGTCGCTGTCTCGCAGATCTGAGGGTGCGCCGCGGACAAGAAGCGTAGTGCGCTCCGCAGAGGTCGAACGTTCATTCGACCACAAGGCCGGCAATTCTGCTTTCTCTGTACAATAACAATGACGTTCAACAATGCTTCATTTCTTCACGTTACGAGATGATGGCAATAAGTAAAAGGGAACAATTCAATGGCTCGACGCAATAGAAACGAGAACAAGGGCCCACGACGTATGATGCGATCCTCTAATGCAGGGGAGGGGGCGGAGGTCTATCTATTTCTTCGCCACGCCTTTTGCGGGCGACCGCTTCATCGTTTTCTTCACCGGCGTTGTCAACCCCTTCTTCGGCGACGCCTTTCGTGTTGCGGGTGCTGCCTTAGAACTTGCTGGCTTGCTCGTCGGCTTTGCGCCGGAGGCCACGCGGGTGACAGCCCCATCGAAGGCGGCATCGGTGATAGCATCAATCAATGCCCAGCGCTTGTCATCCCAAGCCGCGTCGGGCTGCAAATTAAAGCGAATAGAGCCTTTTTCGAAGCCAACGCCTTTTGCTTTGCGCAAGTCGGCGGTAAGCTGAGCGACAGGCGCCGCACCGGGAAAGAGACTGACGTGGGCCTGGAAGCCCCCTGCGTGGCATAGGTTTTTGCCGTTCAGTTTCCAGGTTGGGACTCCCCAGGTGATGGCCTCACTGAGCGAAACGTTTGCCTTCGCGGCGACCTTTTCGTGAAGACGGCTTCGGACGCGATCAATGAGCGCCTTGAGTCGCGTGGAAGCGGCCGCGGGGCAATCTCGGTTGAAGTAGGCGGCGAAGGCGTCCGTCGATGGCTTGGACGCTGCCGTTGACGGTGAGTGACCGCGGCGCTTTCCCGCTGGGCTGCTTCGGGCCGCAGCCTTTGGGGATGCTTTTCCGCTTGACGGCATCGAGCGCGCACTGGTTGCACAAGGTGTCTGGGGGAAATGCGAGCAACAAAACGGCAAATGGGAACATTTTACAGTTGCATTGTCGACCGTGGTGTCAAGGCCACTCCAAGTGGACCGGCGCGCGGCGTATCACAAGTGGGCGGACCGTGATGTGGATCGTTTGTCGCCGGTCCGTCCGTCCATCTCGGCCGCGAGGAGCTGCGGGGAGGCCGCCGTGTGTCTTGTGGAAGTGAGGTCGCTGAGGCCACGTGAAACCGCCACCTGGAGTTGCGGTGGTTTATTTTGCGACAGCTTCCACGCGGCTTCCACGCGATGCACGCGAATGCGAAATCCCACAATTTGTTTTCGCAGCGCCGACAAGTACGCCTCGGGTGCATCAGACATCCGCCAACGCGGGGCCGTTCGCGCAGCACCGGTCGTCGACGCGGCTATTCTTGCGGTTTCGTTCTGCTCCGTCAATCGATCGAGCACGTCGGTCAATTGGGCATCACTTTCGAGTCGCTGAAGCACGCCGTGAACGTGGACCGCGACGTAGTTCCACGTTGGAACGACTTTCGATCCCCTCTGTTTGTCGGGGTACCAAGCCGGGGAAATGTAGCCATGGGGGCCAAGAAACAACGCCATCACCGGCTGGTTGTGCATCGTCGTCGCTGCTTCGTTTCCTGCCGCGTAGTGACCAAGCAGTTCAAGGCCTTGCTCATCCAGACTCGAGGGATGCCCGTTCGCCGTTGCTCTGCCTCGACGGAGACAAACTGGCACCTGCATGGCGACCAACCGGTTGCGTGGAGAGGATGGATTGGAAGCGCATGGCACGGCGGCTGTGACAAATGCAAACCCGATCCTGTCGATGGCATCCAACGCTGCCGATATGGAAGACGACTCTACCGATGGCGCCTCACCACTGCAATTCGGCGGTTTACTGAAGTGCGGGGGAACGTACATCCTGACTACTGCGGGTGTCAAGCAGCATACCAAACCCCCTAAAACGAATAACCACCAAGTTTGCACATTCACGACTTTTCGAACTACGCAACGACTACTGAACTAAACGACTTGTGCAACTACTACGACGGGCCATGGGACCAACGGCACGCGACAACAATAACGACCCCGTTACGTCGTGCTGCGGTGGCGAAGTTGATCGATGATTCTTGCGTCAGCGGTCGCCTTGGCAACAAGTGCGTCGAGCTCGCGCCGCAGGGCCGCTTCGGAACGTGAGCGCGTACTCGAAGCAGAGTATCCTACTGGTTGCTCGTTTTGAAGGTTGTGAGGTCGCCGAGGATCGTCCCCACGGCCCGGGGCGAAACGAAGTGGCGACAACGTCGGTCCAAGGCGCTTAGGCTCTCCGGTGTGCGAAGGCCTAGTGGCGGCTTCGGTTCGTCGGAGTTCGAGGAGCCTCGTTTCATCTCTCACGCTTTGTGCCTCGAGGCGGCGCAGCTCCTGCCGGAGCTTCGCGTCGTCTGATAGAGGTTGCAACTGTCGAGGTCGCTCTTCTTTGAGGCGCGGGTGGTAGCCTAGTGTCAGTGGATCAAGCGGCAGCGGCCGTTGATTCGTCCCTGACGGCAACTGAGGCGCCGGTGCGGCAGCAGAGGCAGACAGCTTTACGATGGCCGCGACACCCTTCCACAAGGACCGGTGCTTGACAAGCAAATGAGCCGCATCGTTCGCGGCCACGCTCGCGCGTTCCACAGCCCCTTGGCTCGCCACCCGCGCAATCTCGGTGTTGTCCTCGTGCCGCTCGCACGCTCGGCCGTGTCGGACAGCAATGCGACCTTTGATGTGAGCGTAAAATAAACCGCGGCGGCTGTCGAATTCCTGTCCCTTTTGCCGCTGGCGTTCGTCAATCTCCTTTTCGACAAGGCAATGAGTTTCCACGATCAATTGTTGGCGAACGCACTCAAAGAAGACGTCCCGGAGGCAGCTTGCTAGGAGGCACCGCTTCGACCACTCCGCGTTCACTGCAAATTGGGTTGCCAGTAGAATCGACGTTGGCTCAAAGAACGTGAGCGCGTCGACGACAGTTCCACTCCGAAGAAGGTCTTCGCGTTTGATGAGTTGTTCCAGCAGCATGCGGGTCCGCACGTCGCGCTCCCCCACAAAGCATCCGATCGCATAGATGGCGGCGCGGGACCGCAGTTGTTGTAGGAGACGCGGATAATCGCGCGTTCCGTTCTTCGATCGGCGCCACCGCTGCACCAGCATGGCCGCGCTGTCTTGTGCGGAGCGGTCTTGCACTACACGGCGCACTGCTTCACTGCTGGAGGCATCGATGCCCAGCAACCGCTGTGCCCAGTGCAGCGTCACGGTGGACGACTGAAATTGCCTGAGAACCAGCAGCGCATCGGCGCCGTCGCCAACGATCGTGGCGAAGTCGGGGCGCCTGATGAAAGCCTCCACTTCGATTGCGGTCATCAGGCCCATGTCGCTCAGCGCGCCGATGAGCCTGTGGGCAGCCTCGATGTGACGAGCCAGCTTGAAGCGGTGGAGCGCGGCGCGAAGTTGAACACCAAGGAAAAGGCCGAACGCTCCTTTTGTTTGGGGGTTGTCTTCACCAAAGAGGCAAGCGTGTCGGTCGATAAAATCCGACGTGGCCTCTAATGCGGCTTGCGTCAACGCGGGTCGAACACCTCCGGATCCCGGAGGGGACGCCAACAGACCTTGGAGCACACTGCGGCACGCCGAAAGGTACAACGGGGCGCATACCTCAGCGACCGCGGCAGCTCTCCCTTGCAGTTCAGGGCCCGGCCTCGTCGCACAGCGCAGCAGTGGAATTACCTTCGGAAGCACAATTGAGCCAAAAACTGACCGAGCGCTGTGGGAGGAGAAAAGACCGCAGTCCGCCTGCAACATGCGTACGGAAAGCGTCGCCACCTGGCACAGTTCGGTCAATTGCCGATGCCACTCGCGAGTCGACGTGAAGGCGGCGATCGCTCGGCGCCACTGCGGGGCGACGATCAACGAGCGGCGGGTCTCCTCCATGGATGACATCATGAGCATCGGGGGGCAAAATAGGGCGGCGCACAGAGTCGTCGGGCAACGCCACGTACGGCCAATGCCCAGCAAGCTCCATCGCCAACAAAACGCATCGCTCACTGACAAGCCATTGAAGGTCATCGTCATGGGCGCTTCGCCCATCGCCGGAGAGCCGCCGCCGAATAGCGTCCGCATGTGAAAAAGAAGCCATCTCGCGGTGGTGGCCGAATCGTCGCACCCGCCGTTGAGCGTCGCAGCCGCCGAATAGCACAGCAGCGACATGCCGCAAGCCCACGCGGCCGAGAGCCAGGAAGCGCTGGTGCCGTCAGCAGGGGGGGCCATGCACTCCCTGGCAATCGCAGCGAGTTTCTGATCGGCGTCCAATATTGTTGAAGCTGCGTCGCTGGGGAGCAATCTCAAACGAAAGACGGATGTCGCGGTGGCTTCGCGCGGTGGAGAAGTCGTGTGATTCCGGCGGGCGTCACGCAGCAGCGCCGAGACGGCGTCGACTACAAGCGTTGCCGTGGAAAATAGTTGGGCCAAAAGCTGCGGAGTGTCGATTTGAAGTCCAGCTCGAGAACTCGTACGCTGCTGCGCACGCGGTCTAAGGTAACGATTTCCGGCAATCAACGCCTTCCAAATGGTGGCCGCGCATATGGGAGGCACCGCCGTGTGATGCAGCCGAATGAAGCCGGAGAACGGTGCAACACTCGAGGTTGAGCCACTCGATCGTCGTCGCCCCGCGACGGGAGCTTCGGCCGCGATGCTTGACAGGTCACCTCCGCGAATATCTGAAACGCCATCTGTGCCCTCCTTGACCCGGCCGTGGCCTCCGCCGTCGTCATCTTCGTCGTCGTCATCGTTATCTTCGTCGTCATCACCGAGGTGCTTGACCGGCTCCATAACGGGCTCGAACGGTGCAAATGATCTTGCAGGGGGAGAAAACCGCAGCCCGCCGGGATGTCCCAGAGTGACGTCCATGTAGATGATAATGCACTGCAGTAGCGCCGTGGGTGCCGCACCCAGGAAGTCGGTGGTTGTCACCGGCGCCGAAAGACCCGCAGGGAGACGCATGAGCCAAGAATCGGGGGATGACTTGGGCGCATCGCTTCCTAGCGATATGCGAGTAGAGGGGTCCACTCGCGGCTGCTGATGGCTCGCATGGCGCGTTGCTTCATGGAGCACGTGGATAGGTACCGGAGCGAGGACACGATCGACTGACTGCAAGTCAGTGGTTTGGCCGACTGCGATCGGAAGCTGTGGCAACACGGCTGGACCAGCAAAAAGGTCCAGAAAAATAGTGATGATCATTGACTGGCATTCACGCGAAAAGGAATTTTCACTGGCAGCAATGTGCTGCTGGTCCGCCCTGCGTCGCGCTGAGAAGACTTTTCCGGGAAAACGGGCGCTCACGTCCGCCTCACTAACGATGCGTTGGCGGTCGTGAGATCGATGGGATCCGCTTGCACGAGACAAGAACTTCGATGCGGCCACAACGGCAACTTGTCGCCACGTGCGATGGCCGCGCATCGCGCAACAATACACGAACCGGTTCAACAATTCAGCCGCCTCGGTGGCCCCGCACATTGCGAGCTCCGTTTCGCAGCGATGTATGACCTTCATAGAACGGCATGACAACTCGGCCGCGAACAACATCCGTAGAACGCTGAACACTTCGCCTTTGTCACCGGGCAATGCTAGCAAAGGCGAGCGTTTCGGATCCGTAGTTTTCGTGGGCGCCGCTGGCACACACCCGTCGAGCAACAGTTCTAAGCATCGCAGGTACACGGCGAAGAGGAATCTCAAGTTCAAATACGATGCGTGCATCACAAGTGGGCACTCATGTTCTTCAAACAAGTCGAGGGCGACCTTGGAAAGAACCCTGGCGCTACTGGGCGCAGACGACCGGTGGTCCCGACGTTTCAGGGCCGATACTGCTGTGGCGACTTTAGCCACAAGCAATGCCGCCGCCTTCGACACGTGATCAATGATGACTTGCGCCGTAATATTTGGTCTCGAACCTTGTTCAGTCGCATGAATCAGAAAAAGCAACAAAAGGGTTGATGGAGTCCCACGCGGTAAGTTAGGCGGCTCTTTATTGGCGATGAACGAGGACCATCGCAGCACGATTGCACAGTCTCCCTCCTCCTCCTTTTCGCGCACCCACGTCTCGTCGCCCGACTCGACTTGCTCAACAGGTTTTTCGCCCAGCGGAAACGTCGAGCATGCAATGCTGATTGCGGAGGCGAAATCAGCCAGGTACCAGCGGCCGTCCAGGCCCAGGTACAGGGACGACACAATTCGTTCGCGTGCTTCCTGGCTTAGCGAGACTCCGCTCGCCGCAGCCACCATCTCCAACTGCGCATCCAATAGTGGATGATCGACGTGACGTTCGCCACCGCCCCACACGACAACATCTGACTGGGAAATCGGTTCGCGTGACTTTCCACCCGAGTCATCTTCGCATTTGGCAGCGATCGGCACGGGTAACGCAAAGGTAATCATGAACGATTGGTATTCCACGGTGCAAATCACGGGCGCACGAATGGAGCCGGAAGGGCAGGCGCCAAACACCGCATCGCACAATCGCGCGAAGGCTGATCCAATACGTCTTCCGGCTTCGCGATTTTGCCAAACATGTGCAAAAATGCCGCCGGACAACAGCACATAGGTGCGCTCGCCGACGGAGTGCCACTCACTGAGCACCGACGTGGAGTCCTTAGCACCACCCGAGCTGCGGCGGCGCGCTGGCGACGCACTGGGGGCCGCATGGCCAGCCGACTCACCCGCATCGTCGTCGGCAACTGCGAAGCTGCCGCCTGTGCTCGAGCTTAGGTCCGAAGCGCCCTGCGCTGCAAGCAACTTCGCGACGACGAATGGGGCGCAGCGCGCGGATAGACTCAAAAAATGCTGCATCGACGTGGTCGCCTGGACAACTGCGGTGCAGAACGTGTGAGTCGCTGGGCCGGCACCCGCTATTCCCGTTTCTTTCTCCTTGAGGATACCTGACAGCCATTCATCAATACCCGAGCATGGTCCACGCATGACACGCTGCGAGTGTAGGTAAGCATCGAAAGCGGTTGGCGTGGCGGTTGTTCCAAAGAGATCGACGCTGATATCGTTCGGCTGCTTGCGGTGGAAGGAGCAGCTGAAGCGGCGGAATAGTGCAGAAACGCGAGCCGTTTCGGTGCAGCCAAACTTGAGTTGTTCTTGCTGCTTATCGAGGCATCGACGAACCATCAATGTGTAGTGCGGCGGGTCGCTCGCGGAAGGCGCTTCAATCGTCGTGAACTTGAAGAATGCGCATCGTGATGAGTTTCTTCCCATTGCGACACTACTCAACACGGTTTGGGTCGTGGCGGTTTCGGCCTCCTGTTGCTCGGCCAACGCACCGACTTCTGTATCATCCAGAAACGTCACGTTGCGCCCGGCTCTGCGCGTTCCACCATCGTTTCGCTGGGACCCAGGCACGACGATCGTCGGGAGCATTCTCCGTGTTTCCTCGAAAGGTGTGCTGTGGATATCGCGCCGTCATATTACGAAAGAGCAAAAAAGTGGAGCGTTGCATCCGCAGGTTCAGCCTTGGTCACAACCGTTGCGTTCTCAGCGTTAGTGACAAGACTACATGTCTTTCGTCATTTTGACGCTCGTGCACGCATGGCCGTGGCTCTGATCCCAGGGGCCAACCTGATCAACGTCTGACGCACGGCGTCGTGGTGAGGCAGTCTGCTCATCCGTTCCATCCAGCGACTCACAGCATCGAACGGCTGCAGGTCGTACAGGGCGGGACCGACAACGGCGACCTGATCCAACTCGCAATAAAATGCCAGATCCGCCAGCGTTACCGCATCGCCAACAACGAAAGGTCGCAGAGACAGAACGCCGTTCAGAACCGTCAACGCGTCGTCGATCTCTGGCCTCCCGGCTTCAAATGAAGCGAGGATTTCCCGATATTCTGCCACGCTGGTTTCGATACCAGTGGAGTCCGCCTTGTGCAGCGCCTTGCGGCAGGGGCGAAAGCAGTACTTTGTGATGGCACGCATGTTGGAGTGGTGCCAGTGAAGCCACATGTCGATGCGAGCGCGTTGCTTCGTGTCGTGCAGTGGATACCAATCGTCCCAGTGATGCGTTTGAGCCATGTACGTCAAGATCGCATTGGCCTCAGTGATGAGAAGGTCACCGTCTTCCAGGGCGGGAATCACCCCAGCTGGGAATTTTGCAAGGAACTGGGTCGACTCGTTCTCACCTTTGACAGGTTGCACGTCGACAAGGGTGAACGGAATGTCCTTGATTCGCAGCGCCCAGAGCACGCAGCGACTGGGCTGCGAGAGAAAGTTGCCATACACGAGTGGAACAACGGTCGACATTGGTTTGCCGCCTACAACCCGTCCAGAGAGGGGGGTGCACTCAACCTCACGTAGCAGCTGTGTTCTCGGGCGGATTGATCAAAATGGGGTCAAGATCAGCGGTGGTGCCAAAACGAAAAGTCGAGGAGGCTGCCAATAAATAGCAAAGTGGAAACGATAGATCTCGGCGTCACACTAACTGTACTGTTCAACGATGGAGAGAAGCCTTTCCGATGCCAGCAAGGCGGATGGCGACGGTGGACCCGACAGCGCGCCGTTTGGCCTACCCTGGCGATCCGTATGCGCTCTGAGTATTCCCAGGAACTCGGCGCGAGTGGTGTCATCGTACACGGTTTCGATCCAGAAGTTTGCAAGGCTTCCAATTGTAGACTCAAGGGGATACGGCGGCTGCAGGCAGGCCATTTCAGTCAGCGCCGACAGAAAGGCCAGCTTGTGATGTTCAAGTCCAAATTCGCCTAGGCATTTAAGAATGCGGGTGATGCGAAGAAAATTGTGCTGCCTGCGACAAAGATTCTGAAAGCGATGTCGGCACGTTTCGGAATTCATGGATATCCGAGGAACCGTTCGTTCGAGAGGAATTCGACTGGCATGTTCCCCATGCGACAAGGCGTCCGTGGCCCACTGCCCCGATCTGCGGGTTTTGGCGCTGTACGACAACTGAAAGCCGTAAAAGTCGAGCATCATGCTGAAGCTAGCTTTCAATCTGGCGACGGCGGCGGGGTCGGCCGACAAGGTGGTGACTTCATGCTGCTGCAGAGGTTGCGCGTCGTCATTCAGGCCCCATTCCCGGATGGGAAAGAGCCACTGGATGTAGCCGTGATGGCTTTCGAGTAACTCATAAGCGCCCCGCCATTTGGCGTGAATCACGTCGATGAAGTCCCCATCGGGTTGGCTTCTCAAGCGGTTCGTGTAAAAAAGAATGTTTGCCTGAGCTTGAGGATTGTCTCGTTGCCCCGGATAACGAGCTCTGTACATGGCAAGATCGCTGGCCGCTCGCGAACTGCGACCGGAAAACATCGACCGATATGGGGGGTTGCTGGCTGGTGGGTTAGCAAACGCAAGGGGAGAAAACTAGACTCGGGTTGAAGAATTCGTCTCTCGCGTGCAATGTTGGTCGGATCATCTGGTGTCATCAATGTCCGACACGCGGCGAAAGCAGTGCCGACAAGGTTGGCCCTCGGTGTTGAGACCAATCTTCCGTCCACTGCAAGGCAGTTCGCTTTCTATCTCCCAACACGATACTCATGGCCTTCTCAGACAGTCCTGGGGGGCCGCATACGAGCACGCCGGTCGCAGCCGCGCATGCGACGATATCTTGGTTCGCCGTCACCGCCTCTTCAAGAGTGCCCAGCATCGCGCCCCGCTCCCGTGTGACCACGGGAACGATCCGTACGCCACCGTGCGTGGCCCAATCGGCACTGAGCATCCGTTCGAGCACGTGCCAGTGCCGCTGATACTTCACGCAGAGCACGAGTAGTGACGACGCGGACGCTGCCGCGATGCCAACACCGCCTCTGCAAACACGGTGTCTCGCCATCACGCGCTGAATCATGGTTCTGATGGGCGCAAAGCCTGTACCTCCTGCAACAGCGACGAACGGAGGCAGCGGCGAGTGACCGCTCGCCGCAAAAAAATCGTTCGCTTCGCTGCAGCCAACGGCGAGTCGCGTTGTTCTTGACCGCCATGACCGGGGTGCAACGTAAAGGAGTCCGCCGTCATCGGAGCGCGGGACGTTTTGTAACAAGGCGGAGAATTCCTGAGCGCAGTGCCCGTGAAAAGTCTGGGGCCGCTCGGCGAGAAAGGCTGCTGTCTTCTCCTTGAGCCGCTCGAAATCGTCGCCTTCCCAGCCTTCGGCTTCCACAAATGTGGGGATACATCTTCGTTCTCGTGAGCGCTTCACCAGCACCTCTATCGGGCAGTCATTTGCGTCACGGTGGTTCGCAATCGAGTAGGGGCGAAGGCGCATCGGTGCGAGCACCTCCAACAAGCGTGCAAGCGGAGGCCGACACGATGGAAACGCCGCGAGCAGTCCTGGTACATCCCAGTACGCCGTTGAATTTGGGATTACGTTCCGAAAAAGGTGGCCTGGGAGCGAAACAAGGCGCTTCAACAAGGTAGCATCCGCGTCGTCCTTTGCGAATCGAGCGAGCAATTGAATCAACGGTGGCTGAAGTGATGCGCTCGACGTGAGATCAACCCACCAGCGCAAGAATTCTGCTACTTTCATGGGTCGTCTGCTTGGAAGGTGATGTGGAAAGTGGGCCGCGGGTGCGAAGGGCGATGGCGACAACGTGACCGTTGTCGATTCCGTCATGGGTAACTTGAGCAATCGCATGAACTGCTCAACCGTTGCGCGCGAATTGGGAGCCAACACGCCGACGCAATCGCCATCTAGCGCCGTGTCACCAACTTGTTGCAACACCGTTTTGCCATGAATCGAGATCCACAATGGTGTATCCGCGTCTCGGTCAGGCAGTGAAAGTTCCACGACATCGGCTCTTGTTAATGGTGTGAAGCCCAACTGCGTTGGCAGCGGCGTCTCGGTAAACTTCCCGTCGTCGATCTCCTCAACATCGCGAAACTGCACAACAACCGTTCCGCAGTACGACGACGACGCAGTGGACTCTCCGCTGGCGCGACTACTTCTCTCTGATGTGGTCACTTGCGACGATAAGATCGCAGTCGAGGGTATTTTCTGCTTGTTGCGGCATGCTTGGTACTCGGAAAGTTTATCGTAATACACATCCCAAACACACCGTGCGCAGCCCGAGCCGCAACACTCGTCAGCCGACGGCTCGCGGGGAGCCTGAATGGCGTCCTCGATATCGACGACTGCCATCTCCTGTCCTGACTGATGTGCACAGAGGGGATAGGCAACACAACTCACGGTGAACGGGACGACCGTGTTCGAGATGTTCATCGACTCGCGGAAGAGCGAAAAGCGGAGCATTGTACAACTTCTTCAGGTCGCCCTAGGGACCAGGTGCACGGAGGGACCTGAGCTCGTAAAGCACAGCCTTCTCCGCCGCACTGTATTTGTCGGTTGGCGACGCTTTCCGGTCTCGTCCCGGTGTCGTCGGCACCCTCGCAGCACTGCGCTTCAAAACGCTGCTGCCGACGAAGACAGGCTGGCCCGTCTTCATGCCCGTAAGGCCGAGGCGCTTTAAATCACTCATGGGAAGTTCCTCGACGGTCGTCGGGCCAACCATCGGAAGTGGTCTCCGAGCCACACTGCTCGCGGGGGACGCAGATCGGCCCTTCGTCGTCCTTGGAGATTCCGCTGGAGGGGTTTCCCCTGAACTCTTCACGGCAGTCGATCCGAGGAGCTTGACGGCAGGCGGCGTCACCGGCGCGTCGGAAAAGGCCACAACCCTTCCTGTGCGTGGTTGCATTCCTGAATCTAAGGATGCGGCGATCGCCGGTGGCATTTTTATGTTTGTGCGTGGTGTGGGAACCGGACTGATCATACGGGGCGACGGCTGTGGCAATGCTGTTTCTTCCACGACCGGTGCGGTTGGCGATGTTTGGTACCGCGCAGCCAAATTGACTGCGGTCATTTCTGCATGCAGGGCCGCCGAGGTCTGGCGCTGCCGACCTACATCGGTCGTCAAGATCGCGATTTTTTTCTCGAATTCCGACACTTCCTGACCGTGCTGGTTGATTTGTGCCTCCTGCGTTGTATGAAGCTTATCCATTACCCCCAGTAGGCGGCCCTCGTTCGTTTTCAGTTGCAGCAACGTGCCCCCTGTGGCGCGCACACGCGCAACCTTTTCGGCTGCCAGTCGCTGATCGTCGACGACTTTCTTCGCTTGGTTCAGCGCAGCAACGGCCTCTGAATCGAGGCGCTTGTGCACCTCTTCGGATAGCATCTCGTCGATCATGTCATGCATTTCTGCAGCTATCGAAGCGGCAAATGTGTCCCCAACGCTTTTTGCGATAATCTTGTCAATCGACGACGGAAGTGTGTGGGTACGGTATTGAGCTCTTGCCGACTGAGTGACGAGCTGTGCAACCCTCTCCTTGGCGAGCGCGAAGTGACGTTCATGGTCTTGCTCTGCCAATGAGAGAATTTGTCTCGCTTCCTCCGTTACATTTCGATGGTGAACTTCAGTACGAATATTTGTGCCAACTTCTTGGAGATACTGGATGGCGCGATCCGTTTGCTGGCTTGTCGCATTGCGAGCCGCATCGGCGCACGCCGTGACGTTACGCAACGACGCGGCCGATTGCTCTGAAAGCGCCCTTAGAAAACTTTCGGAACTCTTTGAAATTTGATCAGCCGCTTCCTCCGCGACGTGTGACCGCGCCATGGCTAGTGTCAAGGACTCGACTTGCGCGTTCAGGGTCGCGATGGTCTCCCCAGCTCCTTGCGCCTGGGACCTGATTTCGGAAGTGAATTGGTTGGCGCGTTGCTGATGATGAGCCTTTTCTCTTGCTACGGTAGTGTCAAGTCGCGCGATCACGGAATCTCTATTCTCAAGAGCGACAAGCAATTCGTGAACCTCGGAATCGGAAAACCTCGAACGACCTCCTCCGGACCGGTCCACCGTTATCATTGCATTCGGGGACGAAACGGGATGGACAGACGGCGCGGGCGTGGCTTTCGATTCCGTGATGGGCTTGCCTTTGGGCGCAGTCAGGCGGAGCACCGCTGAAAGGGTGGCTTCGTATTCACTGTTCATGTTTGACATGTTGCAGCTGGTGTGCGTGTTAAATTGCGTTGGCTCACACAAAGGTTGAATTTGCGGGATTTTCGCTTTCTGGCTGGTTCATAATTCATACATTTTTTCGCCGTCGAGAGACCATCCGCAAGTGGGGAGAAGATGGGAGAAGAAAGAACGAAAAAAGGCCTTTGGTCTCGGTCAGCTTTGTTGTGTGTCGAAAAATCTGTTAAATGTGAAAGGAAATCGACCATTTTCTCTTCTTTTGTTGTTCTTCGACTTTCCTGAGTGTTCAAAGTGAATCGTTCTACTTGACCAAATCACCGTCCTTTGATCCCATTGAGACGGCGTCGGGGGGAACAACGAAATCGACAATGGATGTCACCCCCTTAGGCCTTTTGTTCTGCACAGAAAAAAAATGATGAGAGGAAGAGGGGTGGATGTTCCTTCCCGTGTCACTGGGTGCGAGGTGGAGGCGGAAAACTTGGCGGTGCCCCCGCAGGAACCTGCTGCTGCTGCTGCTCGTAGGCACCCCCTTGCTGGTTCGGCGTTCCTGGCTGACTCGATGCACGAGTGGGTTGGCAAACCAGTTCTTGAGCGCCATGGGCAAAGGCGCAACGATCACCCCACGAGCATGTTCCGCTTTCCCAGTTCATGCACAGCTTCGTCTTGCGCTTGCCTTGATCAATCCCGACGCGGCCTTGACGTCCGCGACCGCCGCGACCGTTGGCGCCGAAACCTGCCTGACCACCAAAGACCCACGGGGGAATCTGCCAGTGGGTCGTTTGTGTGTTGTGATCAACGTAGTACAGCTGACCTTCCGCGGTGTATGCGATTTGCCAGCCCGGTGGAAGGGCCTGTTGGTAGCCGTAGGCGGGTGCGTACGACATAGGTTGAGGCAGCTGCGAGAAACGGATGACGGTTTGTTGGTTTTTGGTTCGGTGGGGTTAAATGGGACGTCGGGTATTTACGACCACCGTTAAACGTTTAGACGTTTAAATTACCTTTAAGCGTCACTGTGAATGTGAGACAAGGGCAGGGGGTCACCAGGTTCATAATGGCGGCATTGTTCACTTCCGATACAAGGCACGGCACTGGTTACGCGATCGCATAAGAATGGTGTTGGCACACACACACACAGACGCACGGTTACACGGGACGGTTTCAGTGTCACGCGCTACCCCTTCTCCCGGACGAGGGGCCATCGTCCGTCGCGGCATTTCCGGGCGACGCCCGCAGACTGCCACCACTCAATAACAGCTTCGCCTTCGCTTCGGCGACGTCGCGCTGCTTTTGCAGGTCGATTTCATCTTTTCGCGTCACTTCAAGTAGTGTTTTCGTCGGACTGGAATAGTGCCCGCCCATCCGGTGAGCGGTGAAACGGCCAACATCCCCGAAGGTCTTTTTCTCGCGTTCCGACTTTGATTTGCGCACTTCGAAACTCGACACATTTGGGTTGTCTTTGGAAAAGGAGCTCATGCGGCTCGTGCCGCTGCGCCTCTCCGGCACAATGATACCTTCTGCAGCAAGTTGCGCAATTGCGGCGGCGTCGCGCTCGCGTTCTGCTTCTTTCAGCTTTTCGGGGCTTAACGGATGCTCCACGGGCAAAATGGCCGCTGTGGGCTGCGCGGATCGAATCCACGAATAGTCCTCGACTGGCTTTTCCGGTGGCCACGGAACCGCGTTGACATGTGGTGCGCACCGAGAAGACACGTTGTACCTGGTATTCTCGTTGACAACCTTGACGGCACTGGCCGGTCTTTTGTATCGGTGATTCCAGGCCTCGGTTCGCGGCACTGCGTTCCACGTCAACGGAGAGCGTTTGTCCATTTAGATTTGGAACGATTATCACGAACGATTATCACGATGGTCTCTTTTCGTTCGTCATCAAAGAACAAGAAAACCTTTCGAGAGCCATACGGTCGCCCCGCAATTGGATCGCGTTCAGTATGGTTCGCGCGCGGCAGTTTCAGACACTACTGTTGAGGGGAAATGATGAAGACGGGGAGACCACCGTTGTGTGCCAAGGGTGGCACGGCCAGAAGAAGGGAACATTCCACGCACAATAATTCGGACCACAGTCGAAAAGAAAGGAATCACCAAGTGAGAAAGGAAAGAGCTACGACGCGCTGAGAGCCTTGATTCCCTATTCACGATGTCAGGAGCCGCTGCAACGTTTGTTGCAATTCATCCAGTCCCGCGCTATCTGGTGGATCAGGTCGGCGCATAACAGCGGCTAACACAGGCGACAGGTTTCCTTCCAACTGAACAGGTGGCGGTCGATAACGTTCGAGGGCTGCTTTTGTTGTTGTTGCGTTACTCCAAGGAGGCACCATACCGCCAGATAAGTTCCCCGTGACTAACGTCTGTCCCCCTTGCGAAGGTAGAGATGGCATGAGCGACGGAAGTTGTCTTGACGGAAGATGGCCGGTGGTGGCAGGTGGTGGTCTGACGCCACCGCCGTTCTGAGTGTTTTGTGCATTGCTATTGAAAATGAATCCCACGCCGTTCACATCGAGATGCCGCTCGTCGGGTAATTCGTGTAAAAAGGGACAAGACTCCCCTCGAAGGCAGCCGCCAGAAACGTAGAACTTGCAAAGCGGCGTCGACGACATGGCGTGGTGCTGTGCTGCCATTGAGGGCGGCCCTCCTCCTATTCCTCCTAACTGTCCTCCATTGCCTCCACTCCCCAGTAGTGGATTGCCACCCATCAGGACACCGGCCAAACTATTTGAGGCAACTTGGCCGGAATTGTTGTTGTGGCGCGGGTGATGATGCGGATGGTGGTGGTGCGGGTGGGGATTTTGGTGGTGGTGGTGGACCACCGCATTGCTAACGGCTGCAGAGGAGAGCGAAGGCATCATCGAGCCGAGTCCGCCGTTCAGAGGAGCGGACCCAGTCATCGCACCTTGAGCATGCAAGGCCCACATATGAAAAATGAATTGCTTCTACAATGGGTGGAAATCAACCTGCATCAACAAACTCGACCACAACCAAAACGGAAGCCGTCGGTCGAAGACGAGCAAAAAATATCGATTGCGCAAAAAAAAATACCATTGCCAGAAGTCAACGACGTGCTGAATAGCGTTGAACAATCGAAAGCGGAGCTCTACAAGCACAGTTGACCCTTTCAAAAATTTCGAGAGTGGAGGAATTGGGGTGGGAAAGGTTCGACGTCAACGGAACTACGATTCCTCGCACCAACGGTTCTCTTCTCGGATTTTCTCTTCTTCTTCGGGCGTGAAGTCGTTCTCGATGTTGAACAAGGCTCGGATTTGCTCAGGTGTCTTGCCTTTGATCATGGAGGCGACGCATGCGCATGTCAACTCCAGCAGTTCCTTAACATTGAGGAAGTTGGCGGCCATGATGACGTCAATGAGCAACTCGTGCTGTTTCTCGTCATGATCCTTGACTAAATCCGTGAAGAGAAAGCTCTTGTCCCATTCACAAATGACATCTTCAATCTTTCCTTTCAGCGGCTTTTCAATGGGATCGCTGCGGTTGTTGTGGTGGTAGTTGATGTACTCGACCACGTACTTCAGCGCCTTGTGAGAAACGTTTGGAACTGGAATGACGGTTTGGTCTCCTTCGCTTTGATCCTCAAGCATATCTTTTATCAAACCGCTCATCTTGGCCGCCTCGCGAGAAACTTTGAACTCCGTGGGCGTCGAGTCGTTTGACTGAAGCACAATATGAGTTCGCCAGTCGACTCCATCGTAACTTGGGCCACGAACAACTTCGGCGGACATGTTCAAGAAGGAAAAACGTCTGCAAGTATGCAAGTATCAACCGGCGGTAGAACACCAAACAAGCACACAACAGAATTGAAAGCGCTGGAGAACAGAAAGAAAAAGCACTACTCGAACTTGGAGGCTTCCGTTTCACACCACTTGTTTTGTTCGACGATCGCTTGCTCCTCTTCGGTCGTCAAGTCACCAATGACGCCAAACATCTGACGGATGTCTTCTGCTGTCTTGTCCCGTATCATCCAAGCCACCATGAATCCGCACAAGTCCAACAAATCCTCGATGTTCAAATAGTTCGCCCCGTTGATGACTTTTTGCAAGAGGTCATTTCCTTCAAACTCCCCTTCTTCCAGCAGCGAAAAAACAAAATGATATTCCCAAGGACTCAACAGCTCTTGTGGCGATTTCGCGATCGGTTCATGCCGTAGCTTCGTCGGTGTTTCGCGTGAAAAGTGATTCAGATATTCGGCAATCCTTTCGAGAGCGTGGCTACCGATCCCAATCTCAACATTAACCGCACTCGCGCTGTCCTTGTCTTGGTCGAGAAGATCGCGTATGAACGTGCTGCGCCTTGCTCCTTCGCGATCGACCCTGAACGAGACGCGATCGGACGAAGTCCACACCATTTCTTGTTCACGATGTGAATCGTTCGACATTCTTAAAGGGTAGCTCACGGGTTCTTCACTCATAAATCAATAAAATAAGACCTCCTTGCAGACTCAACGCCTGAACCTCGACTAACGATGAGATGGACGAAGTTGTGAGTTCATTATGTGAATCCTGCATTCTTGGCGCTTTGATTAAGGCGCTTCATGTACAGGTTTCTGACGGGATAAATGATGGGGAAAACGAAAAAGACCATCACGAAAATCGACGCGCTCGTTATACGAGAACGACAAATCGGGCAGCCACATTCAAAACCCCATCGTTTTCGCATTGCAGCACCGAAGCGCGAGATTGGCATATCTTCGCTTGCGATGTACTGTATGAACAACTGTTCTCCTCTTTTCACGGGTTTGAGAACCCGCGCTGACGCAATAAATTCCTTGCTTTCATTCATCGAGAATGTCAGCTGGACGTTTGGTTCGCACGAGTGGTTAAACAATGCAATTTCGGGGAACAGTGCTATTCCCGACTCCTTGTAAGTGTTGGACGCTTCGTGGCCGTACGTCGGCATAAATTGCGCGGGAATGTCAAATCGGCTGAACTGTAGCCGCATCGCCAAACGAGCGATGTCACTGGTGTTTAGGGCGTCTTGCGAGAGCAACGCACTTGCGCCAGGCACGTCTGATACCAGGCGACGCACCTCATCTTCGGAAGAAAAATGTGATTGACCACCTTTCATCAAGGTGAAGACGTTTCGCTCGATGTAAGGTCGCAAGTTGTCAGGATTCTCCGAGAATTTTTGAAGTACCCACTTCAGAATCTCCCGCACTTGCGATCGCATATCTTCATTGCCAATCCAGTATGTGAGCGCCGGAACTTTGATAATCTCGCGATCGAAGGGCAGATCGGTTTTTGCGAAAATACCGCGACCACCCCCGGTGTCGTTAGGCGCCTCTCTTGCTTCAATATCCTTGCTGATGTATCCTTTCCACGGTTTCAGAGGACCAACTGGCAGCCCAGCGATGTGCGCGTGCGTTCGAATGTTGAAGGGCCCGCCTGATGTGGCCCGGACGTTCAACGACGTACTTTGATGCGGCAAGATTTGTGCTTTCGGAGGCGCAGCACCTGAGTGCCGCAGAGCTGCGATGATGCCCCATCGACATTCAACGGATAGGAAGCGAACGCGTCGCATCTAACGGAATCATCATCGACAACAACAAGTCGCTGAAGTACACAACGCCGCCAATTGGCAAAGTCTGAAGGTGAGTCATAAATAATAATAATACAACTATTTGGGCGCCTAAAATCGAGGAACGAACCCGCTATTTGCCGCCCAGAGTGCGTGGGTACGATCAATGCGATTCAATAAGGCCTCGTCGATTTGTTCATTGTGGCTTCCGTACAGGTGAGGGTAGTCAACGGGTTCCACGAGTTTTTGATTGCGTCGTGGAGGCAACGAGCCAACTTCCAGCTTCGGCATGGATAAAAATCCGAAACGATTGGCCACCCCTAAAACCTTGGCATCGTGCAAAAAAAGTGGATAGTCGTCCGGTGTTAAACCGCAATGCGGAGCGTGTCGAGTGTGAAGCGTGTTGCGCGATTCTTTCGCAGAAGAAGCGAACTCGTTGTCGCGCAGCATCGTACTTTGCAGCGTGTCAACGTCGATTGAGCCATCGGCGACATCGCTTTCAGAAACTTGAACGGCTGCAGAACTCTGACGGCCCGCTAAACCACATTGCAATCCTACGGATCGATGATCATTGTCATCCATACTAACCGTTCGTAACGAAGCGGTGTAACTTGGCTCTGACGTTTGGCAACCGGCGGAATTTGTGTTCAACATGCGAACCACGTCCATCAAATCGTCTCGCATTGGACTACTACTGATGGCAGCAGCAGCTTTCGATGAAATTCGCGGACCTGCGTCACGGCGAGCTTCGGAAGATACAGACCATGCCCATTTCACTTTCGCCAGATCGTCAAGCGACGTTGTGTCAAGCAGCCGTGAATTCATGGATGAATGCTTGTTTGTCTATGGGAGGAGATTCGAGCACTTCGTGGAGAATACTGCTGTTGTGGGGGGATCTGACAATCACAACATAAGTCAGCTCCAGAT
>ERZ1292633.1332-Hain-H41-02um-R1-1332-length-26836-cov-5_pt1 | contig 26836 bp, 24 predicted proteins | sample MGYA00564406_ERZ1292633 | MGnify/ENA primary metagenome ERZ1292633 (study PRJEB36523, sample SAMEA6512639) | groundwater metagenome | collected 2019-01-08 | study: AquaDiva: Metagenomics assemblies of 32 groundwater samples | reverse complement strand
AATTATATACAAGTTCTAAGGATAATTTAGTTTTTTTAATTATATCAATTATTTTATTTTTTTATCAAAAAGTTTTATTTATTTTTTAATTTTTTATAAAAATATTTAAAAAAACTCTTTTAATTTTAGCCCTGGATTTTGTGTTTTCATAAAAGAAGTACCTATTAAAAATCCTTTATAACCATATTTTTTTAATTTTTCTATATCTTCTAAAGTTTTTATTCCACTTTCACTTATTAAAATAGTATTTTTAGGAGGTAAAGTTGATAATTCTATTGAAGTTTCGAGTGAAATACTCATATCTTTTAAGTTTCTATTATTAACACCTATAAAATCTGCCCCTAATTCAATTGCAATTTCCATTTCTTCTTTGTTATGAACTTCTACTAAAGGAGTTAAATCTAATTCTTTAGCTAGTTTTAAAAAATTTGCCGTTTTTTCTTTTCCTAAAAGAGCTACAATTAATAAAACAGCGTTAGCTCCAATAAAACGAGCTTGATAAAATTGGTATTCATCAACAAAAAAATCTTTCATTAAAATTTTTGCAGAAGGAAATTTTTCACGTATTTTAATTATATAATCTGTATTTCCATTAAAATAATGAGGTTCAGTTAATATTGATAAAGCAGTAGCTCCATTTTCTAAATATCCTTGAGCAACATCTAAAGGATTTAAATCCGAAATTTTGCCTTCTGAAGGACTAGCCAATTTTATTTCTGAAATGATATTAGTTTTAGGTTCTAAAAAAACTTTTTTAAAATCATCAGGTTTTTTACTAAAATCAATTTTACTTTTTAATGAATCTAAAGATAAAACTTTTTTTTCATTATTAATTCGTTCTTGAGTTTTTAAACCTATTTTTTCTAAAATATTCATGATATTTTCCTTAACTGTTCTAATTTATTTAATGCTTTTCCAGAATCTATTGCTTCTGAAGCAATTTTTACACCTAGTTTTAAATTTTTTACTAATCCTGAAACAACAAGTGCTGTAGAGGCATTCATAATTACAATATCTCTTTTAGCACTTTTTTCACCTTTTAGAATATTATATATAATTTCAGCATTTTCCTCTGGTGTTCCTCCTTCTAAATTATCATCAGAAAAATTAAAACCAAAATCTTCTGGTGAAATACTATAAGAATAGACTTTATTTTCTTTTAAATGAGATATTTCTGTTTTTGCAGAAAGAGAAACTTCATCCATTCCATCATCAGATGAAACAATAATAACCTCTTCACTTCCTAATTCTTTTAAGGCATTTGCTAATATTGAAGTTAATTTTTGATCATAAACTCCAATTACTTGTCTTTTTAAACCAGTTGGATTACAAAGTGGTCCAAGTAAATTAAAAACAGTTTTTACACCTAATGATTGTCTTATTGGAGCTACACTTTTCATTGCTGGATGAAATATTGGGGCTGCCAAAAAAGCGATTCCAATTTCATTTATAATACTTGGTATTTTTTCAGCTGAAAAATCAGTTTTTATTCCTAAAGCACTTAATACATCAGTACTACCGCATTTACTAGAAATAGCTCTATTTCCATGTTTAGCTACTGGAATCCCTGAAGCTGCAATAACAAAGGCTGACGCAGTAGAAATATTAAAAGTATTTTTTCCATCACCACCAGTTCCACAAACATCAATTAAATGTTTGTTATCTATATCTATTTTTACTGCTTTTTTTCTCATTGCTCGAACAAAACCAACTATTTCTTCTACTTTTTCACCTCTTGCTCTTAAAGCACCTAAAAAAGCAGAGATTTGCTCATTAGAGTATTTACCTTCTATAATATAGTTCATAACAATTTCAGCTTGTTCAGAATTTAAACTGTTACCGTTAAATAAAATATTCAAATATTCTTTCATAATTTTTTTCCTAATTTTTAGCTTTTATAAATTTACCACAAAATTTTTCAACATTTGTTTACCATATTCTGTCATAACAGATTCAGGGTGAAATTGTATTCCTTCTACAGGATATTTTTTATGTTTTACTCCCATAATAACTCCATCCGCTGTTTCTGAAGTTATTTCTAAACATTCTGGTAAAGTATTTTTTTCAACAATCAAAGAATGATATCGAACTACATTAATAGGACTTGTCATGTTTTGATATACACCTTTTTGAGTATGAAATATTTTTGATAATTTACCATGTATCGGCTTTTTAGCTCTAATAACTTTTCCACCAAAAACCTGCCCAATAATTTGATGCCCCAGACAAATACCTAAAATTGGTTTTTTATCAAAAAAATACTCTACAACTTTTAAAGAAATTCCTGAAGAATCTGGATTACCAGGGCCTGGTGAAATAACAATAGCTTTGGGATTAAGCTTTTCTATTTCTTCTAAAGTTATTTGATCATTTCGTATTACTTCACAGTGTTCTCCCATTTCTTCAAAATATTGATAAAGATTATAGGTAAAAGAATCGTAATTATCTATTATTAAAATCATTTTAAAATCTCCTGTTTGTTATTGGTTATTTTTTGGGCAATACTTACTGCTTTTAAAACAGCTTTTGATTTATTTAGTATTTCTTGATATTCTGATTCTGCTTTAGAATCGGCCACGATTCCTGCACCAGCTTGTATATAACCTTTTTTATACTTATTGCTATCTCTCGTTACATACAAGCTTCTTATTGTAATGCATGAATCTAAATAACCAGAAAAACCATGACAAAAAATTGCTCCACCATAAGCACCACGTCTTACAGGCTCTAACTCAGAAATAATTTGCATTGCTCTTACTTTTGGAGCACCTGATAAAGTTCCAGCAGGAAAACAAGCTTTAAAAGCATCAAAACTATTTTTTTCATCTTTTATTGTTCCTTCTACCAAAGAAACCAAATGCATTACAGATGAAAATTTTTCTACCTCCATAAATTTAGTTACTTTTACTGTTCCAGCCTGAGATACTTTTCCAACATCATTACGTCCTAAATCTACTAACATCAAGTGTTCAGCTTTTTCTTTTACACTACGAAGTAAAGAGGTTTTGAATTTTTTATCTTCTAATTCATCTTTGCCTCTTGGTCTAGTTCCTGCTATAGGACATAGATTTATTGTTTTATTACTTACTTTTACTAACATTTCTGGAGAAGAACCTAAAATTGTTTCATCTTCAGTTTCTATAAAAAATAAGTAAGGTGAAGGATTAATTAAACTAAGAACATAATAAATAAGTAAGTTTTCGCTTTTTATTTCTAAAGAAAATTTTTCTGATAAAACACATTGAAAAATATCACCGTTTTTTATGTAATTTTTAACTTTTTTAACAGCTTTTGAAAAATTTTCTTTTCCAAATGAAGTATCTGGTTTTACAAAATCTGAATCATTAAAATCAAGAACTGGTACAGGTAATACATCAACTTTTTCTAATTCTTTTTTCATAAGTTCTATTTTTCTTAAACAATTAGCTAAAACATCTTGAATATTTTCTTCAATTAAAAAATTAGAAATGATAAATAATTCATTATTGGCATGATCTATAGCAATAACGTCATGAAAAAGCATTAAACAAGTTTCAGCCTCGTCAAAATTATTTTTAATTGGTAATGTTATTTTTTCTAAATGTTGATTAAAATCGTAACCAATATAACCAATTACCCCACCACTAAAAGGTGGTAAATAAGGTATCTTTTCTGATTTATATCTAGTTAAATATTCGGAAATTATTTTATCAATATTACCTTCTAAAATCTCTATTTTACCTTTTTTTTCTAAAGAAAAAATGCCATTTTTTATCTTTAATACTTCTCTAGGATTTATTCCCAAAAAACTAAAAGCTGTTTTACCTTTTTCATTATTTTCAAATAAAAAACACTTTCCTTCAACTAATTTTTTTACATGATTAAAAATAGAAATAGAATTTAAATTTAATAAATCAATTTTTCTTGATACTGTTCCTATATTACCTTCTTTTGGTAAAAATAGTTCATATTCTGTTTTATTAATAGATTCAAAATAATTATTATATTTTTCTCTAAAATCATTTGTTATAAAATTTTTTTGCATAAAAAACCTTTGATATAAATATTTTTGGTTATTTTTAAGGATAAATTGCCAAACATAAAACCACATAAAATTATTAGTGATTGAAATGTCTTTGAGTAAATAATTGAACTAAGTTTAGAATAAAAAATTATAGACAGCACACCACCAGCGTATCAGTTACGCCAGCTCCAATTTGTACCAAATCTATTAATCATGATAAAATCTTTTAAATTAAAATCTATATAACAATATTACTTTAAATTATTTATTCTTGTCAACTATTTTTTTTAGTTCTAATTTTTTTGTAAAAACAATTTGTAAAGAAATAATTTTAGTGATAAAATAGTAAATCAAATATATATATCTGTATATATTTCATCTGTCTGATCTTAAATTTTATAAAATATAGAGGTTATATGAAAAAAAGACTTTCCATATCAATAAGCTTATTATTTATTTTGTTTTCTTTTCCTGTATATGCAGAAACAGGTAATAGTAGCGGTAAAAATATTAATGAAGAGGACTTATCAAAATTAAAATTAGAAGAACTTTTGGATTTAAAAATAGATGATATATATGGTGTATCTAAATCAAAAGAAGATCTTAAAAAAGTACCATTATCTGTTTATAGTGTAAATAGAGAAGAATTATTAAGATGGAACGTTCATTCTATTCCTGAAGTTTTGCAAAGAGTTCCTGGATTTTCTTTTTATAATGTAGATTATTATGGTCAATATGGTGTTTTAACTAGAGGGCTTTATTCTATATGGAGATATGGATATAGTATAGAACTTTTAAAATTGCCTGATAGCGGTCATAATACATTATCGCCTAGATTTTTTAAAAATATAGAAGTAGCTAGAGGACCAAGTGGTTTGGCTTGGGGAAGTTCAGCTCAAGCAGGATTAATAAACTTAAATATAAGAGATGATCTTGATGGTTCAGAAATGGCGTTAGAATTTGGTAATTTTAATAGATTCTCTGTTGATTATATGTTTGGTAAAAAATTCAACGACCTTGGCGATGGTATATTTACTGGTGTTCATTATGAAAGCCAAAATGCTGAAATTCAAGCTAATGCATTTGATTCAAAAGATAAAAGCTGGAAATTAAATGGATTATTACCATCATATTCTTTATTATCAAAAATTGATTATAAACCTTTTAAATTAATAACATATATTGATCATTATGACCCTATTTCACCTTATCTTTGGTTTAGTGATAAACAAGGATTTCAAGCAGATATAGAAAAAACTGTAGGAGCATTACATGATCCACTTGATACTGTTCTTATTAGACCTGAAGTTCATATTCCTAAAGGTGCTGTAGATTCAATAAAAAATAATTTAGGTTTTGTTAGTAATTTAGATGCTTTTGTTTATTTAGATTATTATAAAAAACAATGGTGGACAGAAGGAGTTGCAACAGATGTTCAAAGAAAGATTACAACTGGATTTAATATAAATAGTAGCTTTTTTGATGATAAATTAGATATAAACTTGGGTGGTGATATTTTAGGACAAGATAGAAGTACAGACCCATCTTTTACTTCAACTTGGGCAAGAGAAAATTATGGTGTAGATTGGTTTGATAAAGATCTTAAAACTAAAACAACAAATTTTAGTAATATTTTTGCACAGTTTAACTATGATTTACTTGATAATGTATCATTAGTTGCAGGTACAAGATTTGATTATGAACAAAATTCAAAACCAAGTGAAATAATTAATGGTGCTTCAAGACTTGGTTTAATTTATTCACCAATAAATAATCTTACATTCAAATATATATATAATAATACTAATAGAAGACCTCAATTTAATGAACTCGCAGGAAATCCTAGTTTTGAAAAATTACAAGCTCATGAAATAATAACTGTTTTTAAACCAATCGAACAGCTTAGAGGAGATGTAACTTTATACTATCAAGAGCTTTCTGATGCTATTACAAGATCTAATTCTGGAGAAGGACTAAATAACTTTTTTAATGCAGGAGGCTTAAGATCTCTTGGTGGTGAATGGTCTTTAAAATACCATCCGTTAAGTGAATTATTATTTTATTGGAATGGAAGTTATAACAACAATTCAACAAAATTAGCAACAAGCGTAAAAAATGAGTTATCATCATTACCTTCATTTGTAGATGGAACACCTTTATTTTCACCAAATTTATCTACTTTTGTTGGTTCTGAAGTAACTTTGTTTAATATATTAAAAGCAAATCTCAGTGCAAGAGCATATCTTGGAATTCCTTATTTATCTGTAGATAAAAAAGAAAGCATGGCAAATGCAGTATTCTTAGATGCTTCATTAAGAACTATGAAATTATGGGATAAAGTTACTTTTTCTGTAAATGCAACAAATATATTAAATTCTCAAGTTAGATTACCTGCTTTTGGAGAACATTCTTCAAATCAAAATGGAACATTAGCTCCAGAGAGTTTTAGAATTTTTGCAAATACAACTTTTGGATTCTAATTTAATTAATTTTTTTAAGATTATCTAAAAGAAATTTTTTGTAAATAAATAGAATAAAATTAAATATGGCTTTAGTTATGTAACCTTTATAATTAAAGCCTTTAATAATAATATCCTTGCTAAAACATTATATTTTGTAGTATCATACCTGAGTGTAAAAAGAGGCCCTCGTAGCTCAGTGGATAGAGCGAGACCGTCCTAAGGTCTGCGTCGTAGGTTCGATTCCTGTCGGGGGCATTGTTTATCTTTTATTTTGAGGAGTTTTTTGTGTTATTAGCAAGAGTAATAGGCAATGTTGTTTCAACAATAAAACATTCTTCTCATAATGGTTATAAGCTTATGCTTGTTCAACCACTTACCCAAAACCTTGAAAAAAAAGGAAATGTTCAAATTGCTATAGATAATGCCCAAGCAGGTGAAGGTGATTTAGTTCTTTTATTAAGTGAAGGAACTGCTGCAAGGCAAATATTAGGGAATAGTACAGCACCAATAAGAGCTGTTATAGTAGGAATCGTTGACAACGTTTATATCGATGCAGTCTGATCAAGATTTCAAAGCAACTGGAATAACACTAAAACAAAAAGATTTTAAAGATTTTGATAAAATAGTACATATTTTTACTAGAGAATATGGTTTAGTTCAAGCAATTGCAAAAGGAATAAAAAAAACTAATAAAAATTTCACTGGAAATATTGATTTATTGAATATTAGTGATTTTGTTATTAAAAAAGGTAAAGGTCTTAATAATATCTTGCAATGTGAAAATATTAAGCATTTTCCTCTTATAAGGCTTGATTATGATAAATTAATCTATTCTCTTTTTTTAGGCGAGTTAATTTTACTTCTAACTCATGATAATGATGATAATAAAAGTATTTTTGATTTATTAGTATATACTCTTGAAAAAATAGAAAAATCTGAAGTGCCTATTGTAGAAACAATTTGGTTTCAAATAAATTTACTTAGAATAATAGGTTATGAACAAGATTTTTTTTATTGTACAACTTGCGATAAAGAAATAGTTTTTGAAGATAAAAAACTAGGTTTTAGTCTAAATACAGGTGGTATTATTTGTAATTCTTGTATTCAATATTCATTTAATTATAAAATAATATTAGAAGACACATTAAAAACTATAATACAAATAAATAACTTAGAAGAAGATAATAAATACTCAGAAGAAACACTAAATAAAATTCAATCTCTTTTTAAAGAATATTTTTCTATTTTATCTGAAAAAAAAATAAAAACATTAACTACTCTTTAAAATTAAGTGTTTTAAAATTTTCAACAAAAAACGAATATACTACGCAAGATTATATTCTAAATTTACTATAATTTAGTTAGTAATTGAACTTTTTATAGGAGCCTGTATATGTCTGGAATAAGTTTTAACAAAAATATTAATATTGATAAAATTGAAAATAATAAAATTGAGAATAAAACTGTTATAAATAACATAAATGTTGTTAATGTAACAGTAAATGTTAATATTTCTGCGGATCAAGTAAAAATAATAAATAATAATCAAGATTCTAAAATACCAACTAAACCAATAGAGATGTTTGAGCCAAATAACAAAATTGATTATAACCAACCAAGTAAGCAAGAAGTAGCTGAAGTTTTTCAAATGATTTCAAATGCAGAAGGTTATAGTAACACATCTGATATAAAATCTGGTTTAGAATTAGTAAAAAATAGTAGAAGACCTGATGAAACACTTACTAGTGTTGCAAAAAACTATTTAAGTTTAATTAATGCAGAAGGGTACTCTAGTACAACAGATGTTCAAGATGATTTTAGATTAATCAATAATAACTTAAAACCAGGTGAAAGTAGAACTGAAGCTACTAAAAATTTCTTAAGTTTACTTAATGCGGAGGGTTATTCTAGCTCTTCTGATGCTCAAAATGGCTTTAAATTAATTAGTGATAGTATGAGACATGGTGAAAGTAGAACTGATGTTACTCAAAGTTATTTAAAATTACTTAATGCAGAAGGATATTCTAGTTCTTCTGATGTTCAAGAAGATTTTAGAGTAATTAATAATAGCCTACAACCAGGCGAAAATAGAGCAGAAGCAACAAAGATGTTTCTAGGTATTCTTAACAACACAGGATATTCTAATTCATCTAAAGCTCAAGAAATTTATAAACAATTATAATTTATAAGAAAAGGAACGCTTTTGTAGCAACTGTGATAAAAGCGTTCCTATTTAAACTGATTTTCAATTATACAACTTCCTTAAAACAAGCTTTTTAGACACAGCCTCTTTTTATATTTTAATTACTAAAATTCTGAATAGTATGTATATATTGCTCTCTTTCAAAAGCTTTTCCATCATGACTTTTTTTCTTACTCATGCTACCATGCATCTGTTTTAAAGAATGATATTCATGTTCTTCTAGCCATTCTTTTAATTCTTTTTCAATTATTTTTAAATAAGGAATACCATTTTTTAACAAAGCCGAACACATCATAGTAACATTAGCTCCAGCCATTATTAATTTTATAACATCCTCTGTTTTATGAATTCCACTAGTCGCAGCCAAATCAGCAGTTATATTATCATATAAAATACCAATCCATGTAAGCGAAAGCCTATTTTCTACAGAAGTACTAAGAGATAAAGTTGTCTTCATTTTCAAAGTTTCTATATCTATATCAGGTTGATAAAAACGATTAAAAAGAACTAAACCGTTTGCACCAGCCTCAGATATTTTTTTCGCCATATATGCCATATTATTAAAATAAGGGCTAAGTTTTACTGCAATAGGGATATTAATTTCACTTCTTATTTTTTTTATAATATTAAGATAACTATCTTCAATATATTGAGGTGAAAGATCAAAATTAGTTGGAATATTATAAATATTAAGCTCTAAAGCATCTACACCTGTTTTTTCTATTTCTTTGGCAAAATCAGTCCAACTTCCTAAAGATTTACAATTCAAACTTGCAATAACAGGAATTGAAACAGTCTCCTTTGCTTTGGTAAGGTTTGCCAAATAATTTTCTATTCCTATATGAAAATCTTGTGGCTCTGGAAAAAATGAAGTAGCTTCAACAAAACTTTCTGTTCCAAAAGTAATATGATGATGAAAATTTTCTGCTTCATTTATTATTTGTTCTTCAAAAAGAGAATGAAAAACAACTGCAGAAGCACCTGATTCTTCCATAATTTTTATATTATCTAAATTTTCAGAAAAAGGTGAAGCCGATGGAACTAATGGGTTTTTTAGTTTTAGTCCCAAATAATTAGTACTTAAATCCATAATTTTTCCTTTTAAATATTAATTTATACTATTTTTGTTCATGATGTAAATCTTTTGCATCTAAATTAGAATAAAAAGTCCATTTTTCATCAATTAATTGTTTTGCTTTATCAAGAAATTTATTAGCTGCCTCTGGCTCTAATTTATTTAATATATTAAAACGATTTTCCATGTTTAAATAACTTTTTAACGGTAAACTTGGTTTTGCAGAATCTAATTTAAAAGGATTTTTTCCTTGTAAAAGATTATCTGGATTATAACGATAAAGTGACCATTGACCTGATTTTACTAAAGCCATTTGATTATCCAATGCTTTTGTCATATTGATACCATGTGCAATACAATGACTATAAGCAATTATTATTGATGGGCCATCAAAAGCTTCAGCTTCAAGAAAAGCTTTTAGAGTATGTTCATCTTTAGCACCAAAAGCAACTGAAGCAACATAAACATTTCCATAATTCATTGCTAACATTCCAAGATCTTTTTTAGGTGTCATTTTACCACCAGAAGCAAATTTTGCAATTGCTCCCAAAGGAGTCGATTTTGACATTTGACCGCCAGTGTTTGAATAAACTTCAGTATCTAAAACTAAAATTTTTACATTTTCACCACTTGCCAAAACATGATCTAATCCACCAAAACCAATATCATAAGCCCAACCATCACCACCAACAATCCAAACACTTTTCTTAACTAAATAATCAGCTAATTCAAGCAATTTCAAAGCTTTAGGTGAGTTTATTTTTTTCAATTTTTCTTTTAAAATTTCAACTCTATCTCTTTGAGAATGAATTTCAGCTTCATCTTTTTGTTTTGCGTTAATAATAGCAAATACAAATTCGTTTCCTACTTCATTATTAAGTTCTTTTAATAAACTTTCTGCCATTTCTTTATGTTGATTAACAGAAACTCTCATTCCTAAGCCAAATTCTGCATTATCTTCAAATAGTGAGTTAGACCAAGCTGGACCTCGACCTTGTTCATTTTTACTCCAAGGTGTGGTTGGTAAATTACCTCCATAAATAGAAGAACAGCCTGTTGCATTAGCAATATAAATTCTATCGCCAAAAAGTTGACTTAAAAGCTTTAAATAAGGTGTTTCGCCACATCCTGAACAAGCTCCAGAAAATTCAAATAATGGTTGTTGAACTTGTTGTTGTCTTATATGAGTTGTTTCACTGTGTGTTAATTTTTTTTCTGGTAATTTAAGGAAAAAATCCCAATTTACTTTTTCTTGTTCTCTAAGAGGTGGTTGAGGCATCATATTAATTGCTTTTAACCTTGTTTCTGATTTATTTACAGCTGGGCAAACTTCCACACAAATACCACAACCAGTACAATCTTCTGGTGAAACTTGAATACTGAGTTTCAAATCATCCCATTCTCTAACTTTTGCATTATGACTTTTAAAAGTAATTGGAGAATCCACTAAATTTTCTTTATCATAAACTTTTACTCTTATTACACTATGAGGGCAAACAAAAGCACATTTACCACATTGAATACAAACATCTGGATCCCATACTGGAATTTCTTCTGCCAAATTTCTTTTTTCCCATTTAGCTGTATCAGAAGGATAAGTTCCATCATAAGGAAAAAGACTTACAGGTAAATCATCGCCTTTGCCTTCTAAAATTTTACCTAAAACATTTTTTACAAAATCTGGTGCAGTATTACTAATATAATCTTGTAATTTTATTTCACTATTAGATTCTGTAGGAATAACAACCTCAAAAAGATTTTCTAAAGTTTTTTCTACAGCTAAAATATTTCTTCTAACAATTTCTTTTCCTTGTTTTGAATAAGTTTCAATAATTGAATCTTTTATTGCTTTTACGGCTATCTGATGAGGTAGAATTTCTGAAATAACAAAAAAACAAGTTTGCATAACAGTATTAATTCTATTTCTCATCCCAGAATCTTTTGCTACTTTATCTGCATCTATAACAAAAAAATTAACTTTTTTTTCAATTATGGTTTTTTGTATTTCTTTTGGTAAATGAGACCAAATTTCTTCAGCAGAAAAAGGGGTATTAAGTAAAAAAGTGCCATTTTCATTTATTTTTTCTAAAACATTCATTTTTTCTAAAAAGTTCCATTGATGACAACCAATAAAATTAGCTTTTTCTATTAAATAGGTTGATCTTATTGGTTTTTCTCCAAATCTAAGATAAGATACCGTTGTTGAACCTGATTTTTTAGAATCGTAAACAAAATAAGCTTGTACATAGTTATCAGTATTTTCACCTATTATTTTTATAGTATTTTTATTTGCTCCTACTGTTCCATCCGAACCTAAACCATAAAAAATTGATTTAAATACTTTTTCATCTTCAATATCAAAATTTTTATCTATTTCTAAACTAGTAAAAGAAACATCATCATTAATACCAACTGTAAAATTATTTTTTGGCATTTCATTTTTTAAATTATCTAAAACAGCTTTTACCATAGCTGGAGTAAACTCTTTTGAGGCTAAACCATATCTACCACCAACAATTTTTGGCATAATATTAAATTTTTTCCAATTTCTCGTATTATTTTCAAAAACAGCTTGAATACAATCTAAATACAATGGTTCACCAGAACTACCTGCTTCTTTTGTTCTATCCAAAACAGCAATACTTTTTACAGAAGAAGGTAAGGTTTCAATAAATCTTTTACTATCAAAAGGTCTATATAATCTAACTTTTAATAATCCTACTTTTTCATCTTGACCAACTAAATAACTTATTGTTTCAGAAGCTGCTTCGCACCCAGAACCCATCATAACAATTACTCTTTCTGCATCTTCAGTACCAAAATATTCAAAAGCTTTATATTTACGCCCAGTAACTTTTTTAAAATCATCCATTACTTTTTGAACAATACTTGGACAGTTATTATAAAAAATGTTTGCTCTTTCTCTTGATTGAAAAAAAACATCAGGGTTTTGTGCTGTTCCTCGAATAAAAGGATTATCAGGTGTTAAAGCTCTTTTTCTATGTTCTGTTATTTTACTATCATCTATAAGTGATAAAATTTGCTCATCTTGTAAAACTTCAATTTTATTTATTTCATGAGAAGTTCTAAACCCATCAAAAAAATGAATAAAAGGAATTTTAGATTCTAATGAAGCCACTTGAGATATAAGGGAAAAATCCATAGCCTCTTGAACTGATGACGCACAAAGCATTGCAAAACCAGTGGTTCTAGCTGCCATAACATCACTATGATCACCAAAGATTGATAAGCCATGTGTTGCTATAGCCCTTGCTGCTACATGAAAAACAGTTGGAGTTAATTCACCCGCTATTTTATACATATTAGGAATCATTAAAAGAAGACCTTGCGAGGCTGTAAAAGTTGTAGTTAAAGACCCTGTTTGTAAAGATCCGTGAACAACAGCGGCGGCTCCGCCTTCACTTTGCATTTCTATTACTTTAGGAACAGTACCCCAAATATTTTTTTTACCCACAGAAGACCATGCATCTGATAACTCTCCCATAGAAGAAGCTGGAGTAATAGGATAAATAGCAATAACTTCATTTAGCTTATGAGCAATGATAGCAGCAGCTTCATTTCCATCTAAAGTTTCAAAAATTTTTTCTGGCATAATAATTCCTAGCAATATCTTTACTTTTTGTAATCATAAAGTCATTTAATCAAAAATGAACTATTTTATATCAAAAAAAAACTTGATATTAATCAAAAAAAAATTATTCATTCTAAATTATAATGACATGCTCAAACAGAATTAGTTTTCAAAGAGCCATTTATAATCAAATTTTAATATCTGAAACTTCTAATCCAATCAAATAAAACATCTTTTCTATTTTTGTTATTTATAAGTTTTAACAAATGAATTGCTTTCCAAATAAACCAGCCAGAATAGCCTGTAAAAATAACACCATATAAATCACTTATCGCAAAGCCTTTACCGATAGAAATTAAAGAACCTTGATGAATATATTTAAATTTTTTACTAAAACTAAAAAAATTAATTTTTGCATAAATATTATGAGCAACAATATCTGCTTGTTGAACAGCATTTTGGGCAGTTGTATATTCTTCTTCGTCAGAATCAACTTTTGCACAATCTCCCATAAAGAAAACATTTGGATCATTTGGTATATTTAAATAAGAATCAACTAAAACTCTTCCTTTTTTATCTTTTTTTAAATCAAATTTATTAATTAATCTTGACGGTTTTATACCCGCAGTCCAAATAATAAAATCAGTATTTATATATAAGTATTCATCTTTTTGTTTATCATAAGATACTATAGAATTATCGTTAATTTCTTTTATTTCATGTAAAAGTTTAATATTAATACCTTTTTGAGTAATTTTTTCTATTGCTATATTTGATAACTCTTTATTATTTAATTCGTTTAAAATATTATCCGAAAGTTCAAATAAATATAAATTGATATTTTTGGGAGTAACATCAGATAATGAACCAATAATTTCAACTCCTGTTGCACCACCACCAACTACAACAATATCCAAGTTTTTAGTTTTATTCTCTTCTAATTTATTTTTTATTTTTTCATAGTCTTTTATACTTTTTAAAGTAAAAACTTTATCTTTAAATTGAGTATTTTCATAAAAATTTGCTTCACTTCCAACAGAAACAACTAAATAATCATATTCATATTCATTTTGATAAGTAAAAACTTTTTTTTCTTCAAAATCTATATTTTCTACTTCATCTTGAATAAAAGAGAAGTTTTTTATTTCTTTTGAAAGCTCTTTTATGGAATAAGATATATTATCTATAGAAACTTCATCAATAATAGCTTCATGAAGCAAAGGAGTAAATAAAAAATTATTGGTCTTGCTTATTAAGAAAATTTCTAAGTTTTTGTTATTTTTGCAAAACTTTTTCAAGTTTAAAAGAAGTGAAATTCCTCCAAATCCTGAACCTATAATTATAAGTTTTTTCATTTACCATCCTATTCTATTATTTTTAGATTTGGATTAATGTTAGCACTAATATTGCTATTAATGTTATTTTTTAATGTAATGCTTCTTTCTTTGGTATTATAGAGAAAATTTTTAGAATCTTTTATTTTTTCTTCAACTCTTTCACTTAAAAATCTTAAAAAATCATTTGTTGATTTATAAACTACACTTCTCATATTTTTTTCCTTACTAATTTATACAATTAATTTATATAAATGATAATAGTACTACTATTAAATAAATTTGTAAATAGTAAAAATAGAAGACAACACAAACTTATGATATATTTAAAAAATGTTTAATATTTTAATTATAAAAAATATGGTTATAAAATATTTATGAGATATAAATTTTTAGAAAAAATTAATAAAATAGAGAAAATAGATAATGGCTTTAATTTTTATTTTGAAAATAGTCTTTTATCACTAATAATTTTAGATAATGATATTATAAGAGTTAGATTCACAAATGAAAAAGAATTTGAACAAGATTTTTCTTATGCAGTTATAAAAAAGTTTTCTAAATTAGATTTTGAATATCAAGATGATAATAATTTTTTTATTATAAAAACAAATAAATTAAAAATAATAATAGAAAAAGAACCTTTTAAGATAATTTTTAAAGACTTAATAACTAATGAAATAATAAGTGAAGATGATTTTAGTATAGGATTTCAAGGTCAAGAAATTCAAACATTCAAAAAAATAGCAATTGATGAGAAATTTTTTGGTTTAGGTGAAAAAACAGGAAATCTTAATAAAAAAGGTAGCTTTTATAAAATGTGGAATACAGATTATCCTTTTTATAATTATAGACAAGATCCTCTTTATGTTTCAATACCTTTTTTTGTAGGAATAAAAGACAATAAATCTTATGGCTATTTTTTAGATAATACTTCAGAAACTTTTTTTAATATGGGAGCTTCTCAAGATAGATATTATTCTTTTGGAGTAAAAAATGGAGAGTTAAATTATTACTTTTTTTATGGAAAAGATATTTCAGAAATCGTAGAAAAATACACAGATTTAACTGGTAAAAATGATATGCCTCCTATTTGGTCATTAGGCTATCAACAATGTAGATGGAGCTATTATCCAGATAGTAATGTAAAAAACATTATAAATACTTTTAGAACTAAGGATATTCCTATAGATGTCATTTATTTGGATATAGATTGGATGGAAGATTATAGAGTTTTTTCTTGGAGCAAAAAACATTTTCCTAATCCTGAAAAAACCTTAAAAGAGTTAGAAAAACTAAATATAAAAACTGTAGTTATTTTAGATCCAGGAATAAAAGATGATAAAGATTATTTTGTGTGTGATTCTGGAATAAAAGCAGATCATTTTGTTAAATATCCTGATGGTGAGTTTTATAAAGGTGAAGTATGGCCTAGTTGGTCATATTTTCCAGATTTTACAAAAAAAGAAACTCGTTTTTGGTGGGGTAATTTTGTTGATGATTTAAAAAAACAAGGCGTAAATGGTTTTTGGAATGATATGAATGAACCTGCTGTTTGGGGACAAGCTTTTCCTGATATTGTTGAATTTGAATATGAAGGATTGAAAAAAAATCATAAATCGGCTAGAAATATTTATGGTATGCAAATGGCAAAAGCTAGTTACGAAGGAGCAAAAAGAGATGGGAAAAGATCTTTAATTGTTACAAGAGCTGCTTATGCAGGAATTCAAAGATATGCATCTATTTGGACAGGAGATAACCAATCTACCGAAGAAGATATGTTATTAAATACAATTATGATACAAAATTTAGGAATATCAGGAGTTTCTTTTGTTGGAAATGATGTTGGTGGTTTTGGAGGAGATGCTTCAAAAGAACTTTTTGCAAAATGGATTCAATTAGGTGTTTTTACGCCTTTTTTTAGAACACACTCAATGAAAAATACAAAAAATCAAGAACCTTGGTCGTTTGGTGAAGATGTGGAAGAAAATGTGAGAGAATATATCAAACTTCGTTATAAATTATTACCTTATCTATATTCTTGTTTTTATGAATCGCATATAAAAGGAACTCCTATTGTTAAACCTCTTTTTTGGTTTAATCAAAATGATGAAAAAACATATCTATTCCCATATCAATTTTATTTTGGAAATAATATTATGGTAGCTTTAAATAAACCAAATCAAGATTATGTAAGTGTTTATCTCCCTGAAGGTAAATGGATTGATTTTTATGACAATATAATTTTTGAAGGAAAACAAGAAATAGTAGTAAAATGTGGGTGGAAAAAACTACCTATTTTTATAAAAATGGATTCTATTATTCCAATGATAAAAGAACAAAGTTATTCTTCTATGGATTTTTTCAAAGAAGTAGAATTACATGTATATGTTGAAAAAAAAGCTGAATTTCTTTTTTATGAAGATGATGGAGATACTTATGATTATGAAAAAGGAAATTTTATTTTAAGAAATATAATTGTAGAAAAAGATGATGATAAAATTAAAACAGAAATATTAGAAGTGAATAAGTCAAAATATATTTCTAAAATAAGTAATTTTAAAATAATAGAGCATTAAAAAATTATTTCTAAAACATCATTTTCAACAATTTGATATTTTTTTATTGAACCTACAGGTAACTCCAAAACAGATTGTGCTTTAAATACAACAGGGCTTATTTTCCATGGTTTAAGGTCTTCCATTATTTTTACTACTTTATATTTTCTATCTAAAAAAACGACATCAATTGGAAATTTCATAAAAAACATGTGTATAGAGTTACAAGGGGTTAAAAATACACCTTCACCATCAACTATAGTTTTTTTATTTAATAAACCAAAGAATCGAGAGATAGGATTATTTGCATAACCTATTTTATCTCCTATTAAAAACTCATTTTTTGTTATTTTTATATTTTTCATTTTATAAAATTAATCATTTTATACATTTGAACTAAATCTTGTTTTTGCAAAATCTTAAATCCTTCCTTTTCATAAAGTGAAATAAGTTTAGAATTGTCTTCACATTCAAGTAATAAAGCTCTTCCTCCAATTTTTTTTTGTACAGCAAAAAGAATATTATAAATCTCTTCAAAAATTTCTGGTAATTTTATAGGGTTATTTAATGAAGAATTTTCAATTGAGAAAGAATTTAAACTGAATACAATTTTTTTAATAATTCTATACCTCTTTTACTTTCTTTATCTATATCACGAGGCTTTACTTTTATTGTTTGAACATTTTTAAGTTCTTCAATGAATTTATCAGAATCTTCTTTATTTTTTACAATAAAGTCTCTATCAAAAGATGAAGTAGCCATATAAATCCTCAATTAAAACATTAAACATCTTTTATTATATCATAAAAAAGATTATTTTCTTTCATAAAATCAGTTTCAGATACCCATTCATCTTTAGCAATAATTTATAAAATCTTTTTTTCATCAATAGAACTAAGAACAAGAAACATTTTTTCTTTTATTTTTAGATTTAATATTTTTTTAGTCATAATTCAAGTTCTTCAAGTTTTTTTTCTATTTTTTTATAAATTTTCAATTTCTTCAATAGTTAATCCTGTAGTATTAGATATTTCTTTTAATTCCATTCCAAAAGTTTTTAATTTCTTTGCAATTTCAAAATCTCGTTCTTTTTTAATTTTGGGAGTTTCTTTTTCAACTGCTTTTTCAACTGCTTTTTCGACAGCTTTTTCAAGAGCTACTTGCTCAAAATCAGTAAGTTCTAATCTATAATCTTTTAATCCAGACATTTCTATTACCTCCGTGTAAAATTTATTTCTAATTTCTTTGTTCTTAATTTCTAAAACAAAATTCAAAAATTTAAATACTTTTCTAATTTCATATTCTGAATAACCAGAATTAAATAATAATCTTGTTAACTCTTTTTTAAATTCAAAATTTCCTTGATCTGTTTCACTATATCCAAAAGCCTTTATTAATGTTTGAATTACAAATGAAAATGGGTTATTTATTTTCTTTAAATCTTCTATTTTTTGTAATGCTATATCATATATTCTAAATTCATAAGTTAATTTTGTACCTAAAAACTTACTTTTATATTTATTGTGTTTATGTTTATTTTTTTCATAAGTATAAACTACAATTGCTTCAATTTCACGATCAAATTTATCAAAAATTCTCGAATAATGTTGAAACATTCTTTTTGAAAAATGTTCATCTTCATAGGACTGTATTTCAATATTTAATAAAATCCATTTATTTTCACCATTTTTTAAATGAACTTCAAAAAGTTTATCAACTCTTCTATCATTTGATTCTGATTCAGGAAAAAGAGACCTAAATTCATTATCTAATTGTTTTGGTTCTATTTTAAAGTTAATAAGTTCATACAAATCAGGCATAAAAAAAGCAACGAATTGAGGAAACAAGTCGTCTAAAATGCCTTTCCAAGCGGAATCCGTCTTCAAATTATATAACCTTATAAAAATAATTTATACTTATATTTTAGCTTAAACAAATTATCTTTGTATCTAAAATTTAAAAATCAATTTCAAAAAGCTATATAATATTATAAATAGTATTTCTTTTAAATCTTATTTCAAACTTTAAATAAAACCCTATAATTACCGTCTCTTTTAGTAAATTTAATTTTATCCATATATTCCAAAATAGGCATAATATATTTTCTTGTTGTATTTAAAATTTCTTTTAATTCTGTAGGTGTTATTTTACCCAAAGATTTTATACTATCTTTAGTTTTTTCCAAACATTCATTCCAAATAATATCTGAAATAAAAAAATCATCGGTAATTTTTACTATTTTATTTTTAAATAAAAGTGATTTAATTAAATTAATAGTATTTACTTTTTTAAAGTCATCTTCTTTTAATATTTCATTTAGAAAAATAAATTTTTTTTCAATTAAAAAATCATAAAGTTTTTTTTCATCTTTGGTCAAATCTTCTTCTTTTATAAAATAATTATTATCATAAAAAGATATTTTTTTATAATTAAATAGTTCTTTAAGGATAATATCTATCATTTCACTATTAAATAAAGTTATTTTAGAAATATAATTTTTAGAAACTAATTCTTTTGCTTCTTTTATTATTAAAAATATTTTTTCTAAACAATCAAAATAATAAGTTTTTTTTATAATACCAAAATTTTTTCTAAAAATTAAATTAAACTCTTCTAGTTTTTTTAAATTTTCTTGATAAAAATAGTTTGGAATAATCTTTTTCAAATTATCTTCTTTTAGAAAACTCTCTTTATTTAATAATAAATATTCATTTATAATATTTATATAGTCATTTTTTTCATAAAAAATAAGTAATTTTACTTTTATTTCAGTTTTTAATTTTTTATCAAAATCTTCTTCTTTAATAACAATTCCAGAACCAATTAAATAAATAGGTGAAAAATTTTTAATTATTATTTTAGTTTCTTTGGTAATAAAAATCTTTTTTTCTAAAACTATTTTAGCAAAAATAATATTAGTATTTTCTGATGATTTTAAATCTAAAAAAATTATTTTTCCAAAAGATTCACAAGAATAATAATAAAGTCTTATCCTATCATTATTTTTAATTTTTTTTTCTAATAAAATAGATTTATTGAAAGTTATATAGATACAATTAGTTTCTTTATAATTTAAAACTAAAATATCCCCCTTATTTATCTCATTATGATTAATATTTAAATTAATTCCTGCTCTATAACCTATTTTAATTTTATTTACTATTTCATTATGTGTTTCTATTTTTTTTATTCTTACTTCTTTATTTAAAGGAAAAATTTTTAAAATATCATCTTTGTTTATTTCCCCAGAATATAAGTTACCTGTTATTATTGTTCCAATACCTTGTTTTGTAAAAACACGATCTATAGGAAAAATAACATCATTTTTAACTTTTTTTTCTTTAATATCTAAACTTAAAAGATAATTTATAATATTTTCAGAATATTTTTTTTCTTTAGTAGAAAAATAAAATAAATCATAATCAAAATAAGCTATTTTTTTAAAGTATTCTAAAATAGTTTTTTCATTATTATACTCAAACATAAATTCTTTGGCATTTTTATCAAAATCAAATTTCCTGAACAAGGGTGCTTTAGTCCCTTGTGTATTTACAATATGATTTTGTTCAAGTTTAGTTATTTGATTAAAATTATCTACCAAATCAAATTTTGTTATTATGATAATACATTTTTTTACTTCTAATAACCTCATTATTTCTAAATGTTCTTCTGTTTGAGGCATAATAGCTTCTATTGCAGAAATACAAATAATAAAACAATCTATGGAATTTATTACAGAAAGCATATTTTTTGAAAATTTTTCATGACCAGGAACATCAGTAAAACTAATTATTGAGTTATTTTTTTTTAAATAAGCAAAACCAGCATCTATAGTCATTCCTCTTTCTTGCTCATCTTTTCTAGTATCTGTATTAATACCAGTTAATGAGTTTATTAATGATGTTTTACCATGATTTATATGACCTAAAACGGCTATGGTAAGATATTTCATTATCTTTTTAGTTTTAATTTTTTCATAATTGAATCAGTTATATCAATTATTTCTTGATCTTTTAGGTATCTCAAAAACCTATACAAGCTATTCCTAAAAATGACATTAAAACAGTATATATTCCAAAAATAAACCAATTATATTTATAATCAACCATATAATTAAAAAATAAACAAAAAATAACTACTGGAATTGTTGTAATAGATATTTTAACAAACTGCTTTACTGTTTCTATTTCTACCCAATTTCCTATTTTTCTATATAAAGTGTATCCTAAAATTCCCATATTTAAAGTAGTTACAAAAGATACGGCTAAAGCAATTCCATCTGCTTGTAAGTGAAAATAATGTGTAAAAAGCCAACAAAAGAAAGTTATACTCAAAATAGAAAAAATTGTAGTATAAAAAGGTGTAGCGGCATTATCAATTGCATAAAAAACTCTTACCAAAAGATCTCGAATGGCATAAAAAACCATTCCTATTGCAGTAGTAATCAAACACTGATAAGTAATTAATGTTGAATGTTCAGTAAAAGCCCCTCTTTCAAAAAGCATTTTTGTAAATAATTGACCAGAACAAATAAGAATGGCACTTAATGGAATTGATAGAAATATTAAAGATCTAACAGCTCTATTTATATTTTTTTTAAATTCAATTTTATTATCATTTTTTATAAAACTTTGGCTAAGAACGGGTAACATAGGAACTAAAAGAGCAGTTAACATTATACCTAAAGGTAATTGATATATCAAATTTGATGAATATATTGCAGAAATTGCCCCTTCTTCCATACCTGAAGCAAAATAACCTGTAATTATCAAATTTATTTGTCCTATAGTAGAGCTTAGTGTAGCAGGAAGAAGTGTTCTAAAAATATCTCTTACACCTGAATGTTTTATATCAAATTTAAAATTAAAATAGTTTTTTATAGTAGGAAGCATTGATATTATCTGTAATACAAGTTGAAGAGTAGCACCTATCAAAGTTCCCCATGCTAATGCAACAGCACCATTTTCTGGAGAAGCAATCAATAAAGCAACTATAATTGAAATACTTGCCATAACAGGGCTTAGAGAAGGAGCTAAATAAACTTTTTCGATATTTAGTATTCCATAAGATATTCCAATTAATCCAGAAACTATAAAAATAGGAGACATAATCATAAGCTGTTCTATTGCTAAATCTCTTGTTTTTATTGGTAAATCAGGTGATGTTGTCCAAGCTATAACTTCAGGTGCAAATTTTATAGACAAAAAAGTTATAATTGTCATTATTATCGTAGATATTATAGTAATAGTTGTAATAGTTGTTTTAGTATCATCTATTCTACCTTGTGCTTTGTATTTAGATATTACAGTAACAACGCTAGAATGAAATGGACCATTAAGACCTGCTAACATTATAAGAGCAAAAGCCAAAGGAAAAGCAGAGGCATAAACATAAGCATCTCTTATATAACTAGTTCCATAATAGTTATTTATTATTATTTCTCTTAATAAACCAATTACTTTACTTATTAAAGCTAATAAACCTATTAAACCTGCTGCCTTTAATACACTACTCACTAAAAAACTACCAATTATCGATTAAAAATTACGAATTATGAATTAATTTATAACTTTTACTTTTGTATGTAAATTATTGAATTCATAAAACAAAAAAATATGTTTTTTTATTTTTAATTCTAGCATATTTTCTTAAGTAAAAAGAAAACAATAACTTATAACAAAATAATATATTAAAGAAATAACTCTCAGATTATTAATAAGTTGTTTGTTGTTAAAATAAAATACAGAACGTTTGAAATAAAATTTCATTTTGTTAAACAAAAAAGAGAGCATCAAGGTATAATTTTATAATTAAAATTTTTTGAAAATAAATTTATCATATTTATGACAAATATAAACATTATATTACTTATTACAGCAATATTAACAGCACTTATGGCAGGTCTTTTCTTTTCTTACTCTTTTTCTGTAGTTTTAGGGTTAGGTCGTTTAGATAATTTTGAATATATTAATGCTATGCAATCTATAAATAGAGAGATTAAAAACCCTATATTTTTTATAGTCTTTTTTGGGACATTATTATTATTACCTATTACTTCTTTTCTTCATTATCAACAAACTTTTTCAACTAAGTTTTTATTTATACTTGCATCAACAATATTTTATGTAATCGGAGTATTTGGTGTTACGGTTTTAGGAAATATTCCTTTAAACGAAAAATTAGACAAATTCAATTTACAATCTTCTTCAAGTGAAATTATAAAAACTGAAAGAGATAATTTTGAATATAGATGGAATAAATTAAACCTTATTCGTACCATTTCATCAACTATCTCTATAATATTAATAATATCTGCCTGTATATTTAGCGATAATAAAATAAACGCCTTAGATTAATTTTATATTTACAAAAATAATATTACTTTTTCAAAAAAAATTGATTAAAGTTTACATCCATAAGCTTCTAAACGAGGTAAACCTTTTATAATATCGGCTGAATCTCTCGCCCAATTAGCATCAGTCATTGCTTCCAAACTAGATATATAAGCACCCATTGCTAACGCTAAATCTGGAGCTTTTGTCTGAACACATTTATAAACAGCAATAACAGCATTTTTATTTGCAACATTAATAGAATTAGTTGGGTTTGGACTTACAATTGGACTAGGTGTAGGTGTTGCTGAAGATGTTGTATTATTGCTAGGTGTAGTAGTAGCACAAGATGAAATAAATAAAACTACAATTGAAGTGGTAAATAAACTAGTTAGAATTTTTTTCATAAAACAAATTTTCCATTAAAAAATTAAGATTAAGTAAATTATATATCAAAAATATACAGGAAAAAAAACTTTTTTATTATTTTTTTCATCAAATTCTTCTTTCCATTTACAATCAAAAACAAATTCTAAATTATCTTTAGTTAAAACATCTTCTGTTTTTCCATTTAAATAAACAGAACCATTTTTTAATAGAATTATTTGCTCACAAAAATATGATGCTAAATTAATATCATGGAAAATACAAATTATTTTTATATTAGAGGAAATTTTTTTTAAAAGATTCATTATTTTTATTTGAAAATTTATGTCTAAATGTGCTGTTGGCTCATCTAAAAAAATAATTTCAGATTCTTGTATTAATGCTCTTGCAATTTGAACTCGTTGCATTTCACCACTACTTATTACTCTTATATCCTTATATAAAATATTTTCTATTTCTATTTGTTCTATGACTTTTTCTATTATTTCTTTATCTTTTTTTGTTAATATTCCCCAAATATTATTGTAAATACTTCTGCCAAAAGAAAGATATTGATAAACATTAATGAATTCAATATTTATATTTTCTTGAGCAAATACAAAAGATCTTATTTTTGCTAATTCTTTTAATGGTATTTTATCTAATTCAATATTTTTTATTTTTATATTTCCATTATAATTTTTTATAAAACCAGATAGAGCTTTTATAAAAGTTGATTTACCAGCACCATTTTTTCCTAAAATACCAATAATATTATTTTTACTAATATCAAGAGATATATTATTTAAAATCTCAGTATCAAAAATTTTTATGGATAAATTATTAGTACTAATCAAAGTTAAAAAGTATTATTAATTTCATATAGTTACACCTTCTATCTTTGAAAACATTACTTTTGCCATAACTTTTGCTCTAGTTTTCATTTTTTCAGCTTTTTCTCCAAAATATTTTTTATCAATAGTTTTTTCAAAAAGTTCTAGCCATAAATCAAAATGTTCCTTTTTTAAAGGTTTTTCTTTGTTAAGTTCAAAATGAGCTTTAACGGGATTTCCTGTATAAGTTTCATCATTTATTATTATTGTTGACCAAAAATCATACATTTTTCTTAAATGAAGTCCCCAATCTTCAATAAAACTATCAAAAAAAGGTGAAAGAATATCATTTTCTCTTATCTCTATATAAAACAAATTTACTATATCAATAATATCATCTTTATTTTTTAACTCTTTCATTTTTCTAAAGTGGCTGTCATTTCTTGATAATTAATTACTTTCCAATCATTAGATATTTTTTTTAGACTTATGATTGCATCTCTATTAATAAAAGCACTTCCTTTTGGTTGTATTGTCAATCTATATGTAATATTAGCAATATCTTTTTTGAAAGAAGTTTCTGTTAATGTAAAACTAACTTTTGCCTTATTTGCTTCTAATGTAGGATTTTTATAACGAGATTCTTTAACAAGATCTATTTCTTTTTTTAGCATATCTTTTGCCATCATATCAGTATATTTTACAGCTTCTTCTTGATTCATAACTTGATAATAATTTTTTACAAATTCATCAGAAACAATAATATAATCTTCTTTTTTTACACAAGAAAGTATAAAAAAAAGAAATAAAAGTAGAAATATTTTTTTCATTATTTTTTATTATTATCCGTATTTTTTGTGGCTAAAATAGTAGAATATTTTAGCCATTAAATTATTTATTTTTTTGTAAAATTAGCAAATGAAGAAATTTTTGCAACGCCATACTCAACACCAGACATTTTTTCTCCAGCTTTGCCTCTAACATTTCTAACTCTTACTCTAAAATAATCATTAACAATTTCCTTTGGATCTATAACAACTGATAATTGAGTAACTTTTGCTTTTTTTTCTGGATCTAAAGGATCTGGAATATTTTGCACAAAATTAATGTTACATTTTTTACCATCAGTAGCAGTCATCCATTTACCTTTAACTGGTATTACATGCTCAACTAAATAATTATCTGGATTTTTTATAGATTTTGTTATCATATCATGTTTCCATCTAATTTCTAAAATTGCCATCTTATCAGATTTAGTATATGTTACTGTTTTTATAGTTTTATTATCTGTTGGAACCATAGTAATCGCATTTACTACTCTGTCATATAAAAAAACACCTAAAAAAACAATCAAAATGGTTACAAAAGTAGCCATAATTCTTATTTGAAGTCTTCTTGTCATATTAAAAATCCTTTCTGAAATATTTTTTTAACGTGATAATTATTGATTCATTATATCAAATCAAATTACAAAAATTTAACTTTTTTTATAAAAAAAATTATTTTTATAAAAAAAATTCATTTAACCTCTTTTCTTAAAAAAAACTATATATACTGTTTTTAGATTAAATTAACTTATTTTTATATCTATACTAGTTTTTACATCTATATAATCTATATAAATAATTTTATTATATATAGTTACCTTTAAAGGCTTATTTTACATAAAAAAAAATGAAAAAAAATGCTTAAAAACCTGAAAAAATCTACAAAAGGGTATAGACATATTTGATTATTTAAAATAAAATAAATTTTGAAAATTTGTGTAACTTACAAATAAGATACCTAACTGTAATGTGGGTACTTAGGATTTTTGATGTTATACCGTTTTTATTTAATTTTTTATTAAAAGGAGTCTAGCGTGAACAAAGAAGAATTAGTAAGTGCAATCGCAGCTGCAAGTAAAATGACAAAGAAAGATGTAGGAACAGCCCTTGATGCTACATTGAAATGTGTTTCTGATGCCCTAAAAGGTGGAGACAAAGTTACACTTGTTGGTTTTGGAACATTTCAAGTTAAGCAAAGAGCTGCAAGAGAAGGAAGAAATCCTAAAACAGGTGCTGTGTTAAAAATACCTG
>ERZ1292633.1331-Hain-H41-02um-R1-1331-length-26865-cov-7_pt1 | contig 26865 bp, 11 predicted proteins | sample MGYA00564406_ERZ1292633 | MGnify/ENA primary metagenome ERZ1292633 (study PRJEB36523, sample SAMEA6512639) | groundwater metagenome | collected 2019-01-08 | study: AquaDiva: Metagenomics assemblies of 32 groundwater samples | reverse complement strand
GCACAGCAACATTCGCTTTGCATGCCGAGGCCATTCCCAGTCTGCTCCTCGGCAAAAAGTGGTCCGTCGGCGCTCGTCGACGGCCTCAAGCAACGCACACCAGCCATCGTCGCGACGAGCGCGCTCAAGGACCTGTTCTGGGCTTGACGTACCAACGGCACCGACGGTCGCAGGAACATCGACCGCGAGAAACCCCCAGTCGAACTGCCAGTACGCGGCACAACCTAGTTCGACGAGGTCTTGCAAAGTCACGGGCAACACGGCTGCCACATCGCCTTCATTGCATCGACATTTCAAACGGAGTACCGCGGACCCGTCGAGAATGCAAATGTGTCGTGTGTCACGACTAGCAGACAGTAGGGCAATCGCTGCGTCGTTGGCAACGAGCTGGACCGCGGTCCCTTGACGAAAGGACGAGAATCGCGTTCGAACCACAAGTGCCGCGGGAGATGGGTGCGTGAAGTCTCTCACGACGACAGAGACAGCTACAATCGGATACGCTAATGGAGCCCACCCAGCGTTGACAGCGACGTTCATGCTCAAATCTGGTAGCAAATACAACTTGAACGTTCGATTACCATTGTCGGTTCGGACAATTGTCTCCGCGAGAACCGCGGCCGTGAGCGCAACGCCAAAGTTGAGCTGAAAAAAGTCCTTTGCGACGACACGACCGCTGCGAGTGATCGGTCGGTTGAGGTTGCCGCGAAGCGCCGTGGGTGACATGACCAGGGTTGGCAGAGTGTTGAAGCCATCGCCGGATACGATAACCGACGAATCGTCGGGGAAATCGAAGGACACATCACCAACAGTGCTCAGGACCAACGGCCTCGGCCGCTCAGGACCACCTGCCGTTGCGGCGTAGTCGCCCCACACACATTGTATTGCTTGTCCATCACACCGACACGCCCCGCAAATGGTTGCGTGAAGCAGAGTGATTTGACGCGCGATCACATTGACTTGCGCATTGGACGTCGAAACCTGCGCCTGGTCGAGCAAAATTCGCCACTTCACGACAACGTAACCCGACGTGACCAGGAGACGAGCAGAAGCTCCCACAGAAGTTTGAACATCTTTGCTTTCGACTTGCTTGTCCACGAGACGAAAGACGGAATGTTGAAAAACTGTTTCATGCTGCGGGGCTTTCTCGCGTTGAATCGCTGCATCGCTGCACAGCGGCAATACGACGTCTTCGGCAATCCATCCAAGATCGTCGCCAGTGTCTCCACCAAGTTCGACGAGAAACGAAATTGTCGCGTTTGCGCTGGCGGTGACCGTCACGACCTCGGATCGTCTCAAGCCACAGATGATGGTTCGCACTCGGTGTGTCGCCGGTGTCTTCGCGGAGACGAAACACGACACCGTGGCATCCGTGGGATCCACATCATCCACCGTCGTGGCGTCTTTCCTATCCGCCGCCGCAGCGTTCTGGGGATTCTCATCGCGGAGGGACGACAACGAGCTCCAAGTGCGAGCCTTTGGCAATCGGCTGGCGCGGTCGATGAGGATCGCATGACTCAGCAGCACTTCGAGCACCGCGGGAACAGCGGTCGGGTTGCCTCGCTCTGGCGGGGCGGGGCTTTGGGGCGCGACGATCAGAAAATCGCACGTGATGGTTGTGGTCGTCTTGCTGTTATCACCGGTGAATGCTCGTTGAATGCGGCGGGAGGCGGTCCCTCCGGTCACGATCGAGGTGCTGGGGATGATGTCGGTGAGGGACATCACGACGGTGCCCAGAAGACGATCGGACATGAGACGCTTTTCGAAGGTCGCGATCTTGATTCCGGAGCAACTTCCGTCGATCGGAACGGTTACTTGTAGGTTCATGCATACGAGGGAGGTCTGTTTCTTCGTCGCCACGTCACTGCGATGCAGCTCGCGCTCTCCTGTGCGCAAAACCCCGGTCACCACCGTGTAGCTGTCAATAGCGACGGAGCCCGCGGTCGGCAGCAGCGACAACTCCAGTGCCGTCAACGTGAGACTGGTCACGGCGTAGAGAGGCTTGAAACCGTCCACAAGGGAAGTGACGTCCTTGGCATTAATCGTCACGCCGTTCGACGGCGCCACGATGGGTGCCGCGGTTCCAAGTTTGGCCGGCTTTGTTGTTGCCGACGAAACCGGAGCAGAAGCGGTTGCAACCGGTGTGGCCACAGTTGAACCGATTGCCGCCGCTGCTTGAGCCCCGGCTGCGGGTACTTTCGGTTTCGACGATTCGCTTAGAGTCTCGGGCTGTGCCGTTGCGGAAGACGACGTTGGCAAATTTTCCACCAAAGCTTGAGTGGATTGCACGGCCGGTCGTTTGGTGACGTCAGCCCCAACCTCCGCGTTGAGATCCTTTCTTTGAATGGCCGTTAACTCGGCGCCGCGGTTGCTTGCATCCGAGGAAACATTCTGTAATCCGATGGAAGTTCGCGAAGACGGTACAGGGCTAGCGGCGACCACGACGGAGCTAGCTGGCTGAGCGGCGGCGACCACGACGGAGCTAGCTGGCTGAGCGGAGACAATGGAAGGCGGCTCGACTGGCGACGGTGCCGTTTTTGCAGTGGTGAGCTCCGCTGGTTGTTTCGAAGTGTTTTCACTCGCTTTCGCGTCTACGGCGTTTGACACGGAAGCACTCCACCGCAGCAAGACACTGCCGTTGCGCCCTCCTAACGTAATCGTTTGCTGCATGTCGGGCTTCACCAAAATCAGGTCGATGGTCGTCTCACAGGTGGATCCGTCGCTCGCCACGAACACGAGTTGAAGCTCGTCGTTACTAATGTCGTCTTCCACCGCGGTCAGCTCGACCGCACTGTTCGCGTCGGCGTCAATTCGACCGAGCGCCTCGACGCCTTCGTCGCCAATGCGGGCGCGATACTTCTTATAGACTACCTCGGTAGACAGTTTGCTGGGAATGTGCTCAGTGACATGCAGCCGAACGCGTTCCGGCCTCGTTGCACTTCGTTTCCCTGTGCTAGCGCCCTTCGCCGGCTGGTCGTCATCCGAATCAATGTCAGACATTCCCGAACGTGAAAGGCACAGAACGCGGAAGCAGAACTTCGACTCTTCTCGTGCGACAAGGGATAAAAAATGCAATAGAAACAACGACAACCGCATGAGGGTGAGAATGCTCCACCACTGATGATAAATGGCTGTGTGGCCCGGGCATGTGGCCCGACGAACCGGTCAGCGAGGCCTCTGCCGCCGTAGCTCCGCGTTCTTGCGAATGACATATCGGTAGAAGGTTTCACTCGGCACGACGTTGTGCTTCTCCACGTAGTGACGACCGAAGTCCTGCGTCCAACACACGTGGCTCCTGGCGTCGCGAAACTCAACGTTTCCGAGCATTGTGTTATCGACGCGTGACCAGGACAGCCCCCGGTACCGGACGACGCTGATACCCAACGGATCGGACGGCAGGAGGCCCGCCTCCGGTGCATCGGCTGATAACGCGGCGGCCTCAATGTCGGTCAGCATGCGCATCCACTCGCGCTTACCACAGAAGGAATGCTGGTGAGTTTTGGGCCAGGGAAGAGGAGGCACGACGGCTTCCTCTTCGGAGGCATCGGCACGCTGGGAGTGGCGGCCAGTGGTTTTTTCCGTGTCTCGCCAGTAGCCCTCACAGACGTGTCCTGAGCCATGTGCCTCACGCTCGTCGCGTTCCGTCGCAAAGTAATGCGGAAACGGTAGCAAGTGCGCCTGTCGATCGACGTGCGACAAACAATCAGAAACCGACCACTGTTCTGGACGTTGGGACCTCAACCCGTTTTCGTCACGGTCTGACGAAACCCAGTATGACCGGAATCCAGCGATAGAGGCGGCGACGACCATTCCCACGACGACGGCCGCGACAATGAGCAAGCGAATGTGGTAGGCCGTGCGGTGCGCACTCAGCGGCGGTGTGGAAGGCGCCACTGGCGGTGAAGGCCGAAGCCCTGTCGCCCCTCGCATCCTAAAAAAAGAAAAAAAGAGAGTGGGATTCTGTCTTTCTGCGCAGAGCTTCGAACTGTCCGAACATGGCCCGAATACTTCATCGCCGCAAGACTTAATCTCCCCAGGAAAAATCGACGATGAGTGGGCCCCGCAGTGGGTGGGGGCCGAGGGCCAAATGTCCGCGGCGGGGAAGCCTCCTTCTCGCCCGTTCGGTTGCAACAAAATAAAAACCACCCCCTCCCGACAACGCACACACACACACATCCATCCCAGGCGAAACGGCTGCCCGCAACTTCACGAATAATTGCCCTGCAACCATCGGGCGGCCTTCGCCGTGAATCCACGGAAGTCGTCCTTGAACTGCTGGGCCGCGAGTTTCGCGGTTCCGGGCAGCGGGTCCTCAATGTTCGGCTCGAAGAACATCATTTCCAGGCCAAAAACGATGTCGCGGATGCCGAGCACAGGCTTCCAGTCTTTACGCAAAATGTTGAGACACACGCCCCACTCTGTCTTGTCGGCGTCGCCTTCAATATTCGGATGCCACAGACGTGTGGGACCTAAATACTGACATTTCGGTGCGGTGTGAGGATAGTCGGTTGGAAACTGCAGGCGGAACTTAAACGTTCCTCCTTTCCAGATGCCATCCATCGGCTTGACCACAATGACGACGGTTAGTTTGTCGTTAGGATCGGGAAGCGAAACGGTCGCGGTGGTTCCGTCGAGGTTTCCTAAGTCGCGGTCGACCCTGAGGCCCGCCGTTTGAACAGTGAGGCCGGCAGCGTTGGGTTGCCCGGCCCGATTGGCCATTCGGGAGATCATCAAGGCAGAGCGCCACCAAAAGGGAGGGACGGGGGAGAAGAGGAGGAGAGTGACTTGCGGGGGCGAGGGTAACGAACGACGCCAAGCAAGTTCACACGTTTGCGTTCAGATAGACCATCGCATGGCGATGACAAAATTTTCAGAGATGAAAATGGGCACACGCCAAAAATCAACAGTGACACACGGGGGAAACGTCGGCGCGGCAGAACGAAGAAAAGAAGAAGAAAAGACAAAAGGGAGATGGAAGCCAGTGGATAGGGAAAGGGGGCGTGTGGAGGTGGGAGGTTGCAGTGAGGATCAATCGTCATCCGAATCGTAGTAGACGTGATTCGGGTAAGGCACGCTGTGCGACGAGATACAGAAGTAACGCTGCTCCTCGGGAAGGACCGAGCAAGGCGTGCCGCTCGCGTCGGTGGCGCGAAGCGGCAACGCGGAGGCTACGTAAATCGGGCGTGCCGCGTCGTCAAGGCGGCGATATTGTGTTTCGTAGTCGAGATCGTCCCCGGAAGTAGAAGTCATGTCCGGCGGCGGTTCCATTTTGACGATGTTATCGTACGTGAGTGGACCAGTCGTGTTGGGCACGCACTCAACGACGGTGTAGTTGAGCGCCACCGTGGCTTTCTTACCTGACGCAGTTGCGGCGTGGTAAGCGAATGCCGCGCGGCACCACAGAACCGCTTGCAACTTCCGTTCGAGTTGAATCGGCATGATGGCCTTGCCTGTGACCGCGCGCACCGTAAGGCGGTGGTAGTGACGGTTCACGTAAGTGATGGCGAGGGCGACCGGGTCGAGCAGCATGCAGCTGCCGTCGATGAAAAGCACACCGACGATAAGATCGCCGACGACGCGTGGCGGCACACTCGAACCTCGGGAAGAGCCACTTGGTACGTAGAGTTCAAACGCGACACCAATTCGCTCCACGAACGTGTCGATGAATCGCGCGACTCGAACGCTTTCCCGTTTCGTTGGCGGCATCAACAAGTTGCCGAGGGCGGAGGGCGCAACGCATGGAGCTGCATCGGACAAGGGCAACACGGTGGTGGGGGTAGGCGCAGCAGGCTTTTCGGGTGCTGGACGACACCTTTTTTTTTGGCCGTGCAAGTGAGACGTTTCTGTGAGTGCATTTTGCGTACCTTGGGGATCGCACGCAGTTGGATCGACGCATCGAGAACCGTTGTCCTCCTCCCGGTGCGGCGGCGGCGGCGGCGGCGTTCCTGGATCCGTTTTCGACGCGGCAGGCACCAGGGATGCGGGTGAAGGGGCCACCGGCGGCTGGCGTGACTGAGTGAATGCCGTCCACGGAAGGAGGTCTGGATCGCACGATCGCAGGATGGTGGCAGCTGGATCAAAGAACGTCGCCGCCCTCCGCGTTCGGGGTGGTGCTGTCCCCGACGGGTCGGAGGGAGACTGCTGATCCGTCTGGTAGGTGGGGCAAGGCAGCCCCGCCAGCATGTAAAATAGGTGCTGACGCATGGCAGGTTTTAGGTGTGAAGGAATGAAGGAATGAATGTGTGTCGGAGGGGCGAAATATCGTTGTGGGGAGGCCACCCGGTGGTGAGGAGGGCGGCAACTTCCTCGATTGCTCGCTGTTGACAAGTGCGCGGATGGTGCTCTGTTCTTTGTGTGTTTGGATCGAACGCTCAACAACGTCGAGTCGCAAGTTGCTGGTAAGAGCGGCGCTCATCTAGAAGGTGCGGCGCAAGTGCCACGAAAGAATTCACAAAGTGACGAAAGAAACAGTTCAACACAAATCGATGCATTCACACGCATGCCTACCCCCTAAAAAGAACATACACACACATGACTTCCATTGAATCAGCACTCCTTCACCAACATGCAGACAGAAGCCTGACAAAATGTCGCGTCTAGAAGGAAGGTTGGCTGCGGGGCCTTATACCTTGGGAGAGTCACAGAGACCCAAGCCGTTGAGGAAAGCGGCCGTGGTGGGCACGCGCCCAGCCGTGACATCGCCCAAGCCCATCACGTGCTGTCGGATCGCCGTGAAGCTGTCCATGAGGATCGTCGCGACTTTGCATGACTGGGCATACGTGGGCGAAACGACGACGCCAGCCGACGGAGAGAACGGGATGGTTTGCGACTTGTACTTGGCGGTGATCGTGAGGGTACCGGCGACAGTTGGCCGCATCAGAAGGCTGATGCGGCCTTCATCGGACCACACGGTTGACACCTTGAGCGGCTGACCGCCGATCGTGGCTAGCAAGTAACGCGGATCACTGAAGTTCTTCGCAAGATCGGCCGTGCCCGCGGGTACTTGAGTCAGATCGCGAAGCTGAAGTACGCACACAATGGTCCGATTGGGCGTTCCGATGGCTGGACAGTCCAAACGAGAACTGGCCGATGCAATCGGAGGGGTCGTCGCGTCAACGAGCACCGGATTGGGGAACCGAAGCGGTCGGTTGCGGTACAAGACGTAGGCCGCGAATGGACCCTCTCGCCACGGCTTGAACGTGAACTGGTACACCCCAAGGCGTACGAACGTGACCGGTGGCAGCACCGTCGGGAAGTCAAACTGCGTGGGATCCGTCTCGATGAATTGCGACAGCGGCCCCTTGAAAATGCCATGCCCGGGAACATTGAGATCGTACGGCGCGACGTGCAATCCTTGGTCCCCCGCGTTGTACACCACTGCTTGGAAGTAGGCCGCGGCGTTCAGCTCGCCGGCGCCAGCGGGCACCACTCGAATTGTGCACGTAACGGGGTTGCCCGCCATGGCCACGGTTGGTGTGCATGTCATGTTCGTCATGAGAGCGTCGATGGGTCGTCCAGTCACAATGACGGCTGAGGTGGCAATGCGCGTTCCCCGATAAACGCAATACACCTGTCGGGGGCCTGTCACGGCAAGGTACACGGTGAAGCGCCACTTTCCGCGCGCGACGAAAACGAGATTGGTCGGCCACGAGAAATAAGCCAAGTCATTGATTTCGCCGGCCGGTTGATTCCATGCGTCGCGGGTGTGCACGTAGCACGTTACGGTTGTATTGGCCGTGGCAACGGCGTAGTCGCAGGCGACGAACGACTTCGTCGTGGAGATATTGGTGATGTGGCGCCACAGTTGCAGATTGCCGATGCTGCGACGTGAGTTCGCAGGGGGATTGTCGTCTTGGTCGAGTGGAACGTGGATGAGCATGTTCGGGTACTCGAACTGCAGCATCTGGCCGTAGTAGTCCGCGGCGTAGCTCTTGGCGCTGACGAAAGACTGAATGCGGTCCGTGCGTGTGAACAGGTCGCCACCCGTGAACAAATGAACCACGCCCCGGGTGAGACCGCGACCAGGGGCTTGCACGACTAGCGACCCGTTGTTAACTGAGAGTCCCCGCCCAAAGTCAAGGTCGTTGCCGGATGTCGTCGGAGGCGAGAACACGCGATAGCGATAAATAGGGGACGTGCTATTTTTCACAGGACTGATGTCGATCATGTAGACGCGCTGAACAGGATTCTTTTCCGATAGCTCGTCACTGTTGACCGCCGCAATGTTGTCTCGCAGAGCCACATTTTCACCAAGAAACATCATTCCCTTGAGCCGTGGGAGGATGGCAGAAAAATTCCACCGATTCAACACGGCGTTCTTCTTGTAGATGTACACGGCTCCCTCCCACTTGGTCACGTTCGACGGGCGCGGAATGACGTTACCACGACCCGCGGTCGTGATGAACTCCAGGTGAATGCGTCCGTTGCCGCCTTTCCCACCTCGAACGGAGTTGTCGCCGAAAGATCCGGACGTAGTGGACCGAACACCCCCTGCGCCGCCGCGGGCGAGAACGTATCCACGGTTGTCGAGAAATCCACCGGACAAAAAAATAGCGCCTCCACTGCCGCCCCCACCGCCTCCGCTGTAAAACGACCCGTCGCCGCCGCGGACGCCATCGGCGACGATCGCGCCATCGTTGATGATGCGCCGCGACACGATGTGGACCACGCCGCCGCCGTCGCCGCCCTTGCCGCCAAGACCGACCTTCCAAGGATGTCCACTGCCGCCGCCGGAGCCTCGCTGAATGTCGACAGATAGGTCAACGGTGCCGTAGACCAGTCCGGCTTTGCCGGAGTCGCCACATTGAACGATCGTGCCAGTTTCCCCCAGCGTTCCGTAGCTGCCTCCGCCTCCGTTGGCCTCAGCGTACGGAATCAGGCTGCTGATGTTGCGCTTTTTCTGACCGGAACCGAAGCCGGCGCCGTCGAGGTTGCACGCCAGATCGTTCACAAACACTGACGTTGCCGTGTAGCCCGCGCCGGGACCCGTTCCCTTGACGCTGATCTTATCCTCAGAATACGCGGGCGCGCCGGGAAACCCCACGCCAGTGACGTTGATCTGGCCGCCAGGGTGGATGATGACGCTGTCTTGCACCTTCATTTGCAACCATCCGCCGGCGGAGCGGATCGTGTCGTACACGTCGACCGTCAGAATGCCGCCAGCAAAAATTTCGACGCGACGGAAGTTGTAGACGTTAGAACCGTCGAGGAGTTTGACTTGGCCGGGGTAAACGATGAGATCACCATCGCTTCCGTATCCATAGCGCGACTCTTGGCGGAAGCTGGCGCCCACGAGCAACGTATTGCCGCTGAGCGCGATGCTCTTGCCAAAGTCCAACGTATACGGAGCGTCACGGAGAATCTGGTACGACTTGAACGACGTCGAGTTGAACCGACCGTCGCGGGAAGCGAAGACGAAAATGGGATCCCCTGGAATGGGATCGATGCCGGTACTTTGGATGAAGTCGCGCGTACCCTTGACGTTGAGTGCGCTGATGACGAAACGCGTCGAAATTTGATAGCGCGAGACGGCGGAGATTAACAGCAGGGATCCATCGAAACCGATCCAGCGGCCGAAATTGTCCGCAAACTCCGTTTCGAGTCCTTTCGTTAGGGTTTGCTGCAGTGGCCAGTCGGAGGACCCGGGTGATTTTTGTCTGTACACGAGCACCGCACCGTCCACATTCTTCTTGGTGGCGCCGACGGCGATGTGCATGACCCCCTTGCGAAGGAAGAGCGTAACGGCCGCACCGAAGAGATCTCCCATTTTCCCCAAGGGATCGCGCACTGACGTGAGCGGCTTGAAGCCATCGCCAGAGTCGTAGTAGATGTACGCGAGGCCTCGTCCGCCGCTGGCCGACGCGCTGCCGACGGCGATGTATCGTTGAAGGCTGTGCACACTGTCGCTAAAGTTGAAAAAGGGCTGACCGAATCCGTCGTCACGTAGCCGCTGCGTGATGGTCCATTGCCTGGATGGATTGCGGATGTTTGCCGAGCTTTCCTGCGCGCTAACTGGAACGGTGGCTGTGAGCACCACGATGATGGCTGCGATGAGAATTGCCGTCGACGAGCCTTTGTTGCCGGTCGTTCCTCTCGTGGCGACCATTTTGATCCAGGCTGGTCGGCGTTCAGTGTCGATCTGATACAAACGGGGAGGGGTGAGAACAGCACAAAAACGGTAACGTTCCCGAGTTGCGCACGTTGAGGAGAAGGACCAGCACAGGCATCATCATCTTCCACCACATACCCCACCCCCCAGAGCCGTCCTTCCCCGCTGCCACGTTCTTCTGAACTAGAGGGGGGTTCCGAATCTAGACCGAACGATCCGACAGTTTTGGTTCTATGCTTTCGTCCGTACGATCAAGGACACAAATCACCGCTTCAAGGCTTCGAGAAAAGCCGGGGTACGTTGATAGCGGTCGCAGCGGAGGTGGCACCACGGTTTTTCGACGTTGTCACTGGGACGCGCTCTGTACCCGCCTTCAGCGGCGTTTTTGCCTCCGAGGCCGTGGATACGTTCTCAGCTGCCGTGACGGGGATCTTCGCCGGCCTCGCCGCGGGGTCGACCAGCGCCAAACCGGCGGTCGAGACCGACTGCTGGGCTCCTCGTTTCCGAGCCGCGGAACTCCGGCTAACGGAAGCCGATGTCACCCATGACGCAACGGGCATGGCCGCACATGTGTGGTGGACCTGGCTGGCTGTTTGAAGGGATGCATCGAAATCGACCGCCTTGGTGTCAACTTGGACCAATTCACGCTTGTAGTTCACAAACGACAGTTGCGATGCTTTCTGCGCCCGGCTGGCCGCAACGTAGATCAAATGAGGACACTTCCACATTTTCGAGAGGTCAACTCTGACGTCGTTGCGTAGCGTTAGACCTTGCACCTTATGCACGGTGAATGCGTACGCCAAAGACAGCGGTAACGCGATCACGGGCATTTTAAAATAGTGTGACAAGTGGCAACCTCCGATCGATGCCCGGGTGGGCGCGATGGCGACTTCTTCCGTCGGAAATCGTACAATTGGCAAACGAGGCAGATCCACACCACAAACAAAGCGCTGATATTGATAGTATTCCTCGAAGGCTCGCCTGTGGAGATCGGTCATGCGATACCCGAACTTGAGTTCTTCCACCTTCGCCATGGCCTCGAACCCGACCACGCGACCCACACTTCCATTGACGAGCCGCGCACTGAGGTTCGTGCGAAGCATGACATCGCACCCTTCCTTAAGCTCGAGGGACTGGGCCCAAGGGTGCGTTCTAGCCTGCTTTTCGAGTTGAACTTCGGATTCAAAGGGACAGCATTCATTCGCGACCGAACCGACGTTCACGACCGTCACATGATTGGTCTGCAAAATGCTAGGAAGTTTCCCGACGACTATGTTGAAATGCTGCGTGATGATCTTCGCCGTGGCTTCGTGATGATCGGGGACCAAAAAACGCAGCGCCAAGAGGTCGTCGAACGATTCATAACACGTCACACAAACGCGGGGACAATTTGGGACACTTGCCAAATACTTTTCCACGGCCTGCGTGACAAACTGAGGGCGTTTTTCCACAATCGACTTCGATGCGAACTTGATGTAGGCAACGTTCGTCCATGAGCCGTGAACGACAGGTGGAATGGAATTGATTTCGAAGTTGACCGACGCCCCAGGCAGTTTCGACAGTCGCTCGCGATTCGCCGCGATGACATCCTCATTTCTCGCAAGTAGGAGAGTCGCCCCGGTCGTGGGAAGGGGTGTCCCTTCTGGGACGTGTGCCACTAAGTGTTCGAAAGAATCGGCCTTCCCCACTCGGAGGTCTCCGAGAGCTGACGCGAAGGAGACGTCCGCACTTTGCCGCACTTGCTCGCTCAACTTAAACTTCACGACGCTCTGCTGGAACACTTCCCATTCGAAAAGCGGTGGAAATCGTGGCCGTCCCTTTGACGGTATGCTACTCAGTTGCAGAAAATCACCGGTGAAGATCATCTGGCAACCTCCAAACGGTGTGGTCGGAGAGCATCGCAGGGATCGCAGCAGTTGGTCCAGCCGAATGATGAGCTCGGGCTGAAGCATTGAAACTTCGTCGATGATGATGGCCCCGCACATGGTCAACTCGTCGTTTCGATCCCTAAAGAAGTCTGTCAGCGTCGGGTCGACGCCAAACGCGTGGTGAAACGTCAAACCGTTGATGTGGCATGCGGCAAGACCGGTGGACGCCGTCACTGCGACCTTGACGCCGAGATCTGTCAGTGCCTTTTTGATGCGTCGCACGACGACGGTTTTGCCGGTGCCAGCCTGCCCGCCAAGATAGATGTGAAACCCGCGCTTGGCTAATTCAATGGCCCACTTCTGGTCGTTGTTCAGAGACATGTTTAAGTCAATGACGTCTTCCTCAGCGTTCGCTTCCCCAATCACGCCAACGCGGAGTTTGGCGGCATTGGCACGTGTCGTCTTCATCAAGTCGATGGCGCTGCGCACGGCTTCGACAGGATTCGTGAACTGCGGGTTGGCGATAACCCGGCCCAACGTGCTGCGCATGCGCTGTGTCCAATGGTCAGGAAGCTTCGCCTTGCCGCTGCGGTGATCGAGGGCGAAGCGTTTTAACGCGGCCGGGTCCGTGATGTCGAGTCCGTCGGCGGTTGGGGTCAATCCGATTTGCGTCAACGACTGATACAGGCGGCTTGTGGCTGAGAGAGGGCGATTGTTGAATACGTTGATCACCGCGGGCCGCGCCACCACGGCACTCGGATCCGACGTTGGTGGTGCCGCGGTGGCGTCGGACAACGGTGAGGCCGCCGTCGCCGCGGCGGTGACGTGGTCGCGCCCTCGCAGGACTGTCGTCGGCAACACACATGCTACTTGGGATGCGACGGCGGCTCTAATCTGCGAAGAGGAAAACGCGGCGGTTTCTATGCGGCGAAACATTTCGAAGAAACGCTTTCTTCCAAAACTGAGGCGAGGAGGGAAGGAAGAAGACATCGTCAATCGGAGCATTCTGTGGTAGGATGAAGAGAGAGAATACATGCGCGGGTGCTTACCTGTCGTATCGCTCTGACGGGACGGAGGGCGCACCTCGCCGACTTTGGTTAGTCGCCGGTTACCAGTCCCAAGGCGATCAAATGATTCCGCACTGTTCTTTCGATGACGGCCGCGGGCACGAGCACGATGCTGGCGGCCCCTTGAAGCACGGCGGTAATCACAAAAGTGGCACGGTAGCCATCGTGATCGGCAATCACGCCGCCAATGAGCGCGCTTCCAGACCATGAAAATGAACCGATGGACTCCGCCGCGCTCCAACGCGCTCGATGCTCCTTGGGTACAAAATCCATGATGACGGAGCGCGACATGCCGAGCATCGAGTTGCTGAGCGCCATGCGAGCGATGTAACACGTCGCCATGGGGTAAAAACCGGCCGCGCTGCCTTGCGCTTCCGCCAGCACCATCATCAGGGCTGCAGCGGTGAGGCGTACAATGGCAAGCACGACGACACGCGTCTTTAACACACCCGCAAACCACTTCACGAGCTGAGCACACACCGCTGTGGTCACGCACGTGATCGTAGAGATGATTGCCCATGCGACTGGACTCGTTCCATAATCGTTGACAAAAAAGAGCTGAAGATATCGCACCGTCATGCCCGCGCCGAGCGCGCTTGTGAGGTCGCCGGTGGCAATCAGCCAAGGAACAGCCCAGCCGTGCTTCGTCGACGACCGAGCGCCGCTAAATGTCGTGTTGGTCACGCCCGCTGAAAGCGCTTCGGCAACTGGGCGAAAGCTGTGTTTGAGGTCTCTGTACTTTCGAGACGAAACAAAACTTCGATTTACACTGTTCGCATCAGAGAAACTTTTGTTAATAGTAGTGCCGTGGAGAACGGCAGGAGCGGCCTTGTCGGTTGACGCGGTCGAATGAAAGCCGCTGGGCACCTTGTCGCCGGCGTCATCATCCGAATCGGTGTCCGACTCATGCGCCGCAAAGGTGAAATTTTCCGCCACGGCTCGGTGAGCGAAAGATTTGGTCGACACCTTGGTGGTGACTGCGCTCGCGACGGTCAATTTGGGAATAGCGAATTCGTCGCTGGGCAGCAGCAAGGACAGAATCGCGAAGATGTGAACGCCAAGTCCGCTGTACATCACATACGTCATCGAGGTCAGAGACCAATCATTGCCGAAGCGGGTGAACAGGATGATGGAGGCGACGTAGCCTCCCAAGTAGGACAAGATCTGAATAATCCATTTTAGTGTGTAGATGGACGCCCGATTGCCACTGGCAACGGAATCCGCGAAGAGTGCCTCAACGGCTGAGTTGCTGAGTCCACCATATCCGCCCCAGAAGACAGCAGCTGCGTAGAACAGAGGCAGACTCCTCAAGGATGTGCCAGCGGCAGTGAGAGAGATGGCGATGGCGGCATTCACGACTCCGACCCGACAAACAAGCTCCCTCTTGATCGCCTTGTCGGCTAAGTAGCCACCCACGAATGCCACAAGCATCTGCACGACGCCGGAAATGCCCGCCCAGTAGCCGACGTTTTTGTTCGCGCTGCCTGGGTCCGACAAGGTGTAGATAAGCTGCTGTTGAACGGTAGCATTCCAGAGTGAAAATGCAATCCCGTCCAAAAGTTGATAGATGATGATGAGCGCGACGTTGCGCGATCCTTTCATGGCCGCTTTGACGCCAGTGGGAGGAGGCGCAGCTTGCGCCAGGAGGCCGTCCGCCGTAGACAGCACCATGCCGCACGAAGGAGGGAGGGGAGGAAGATTCACTTTGAGAATTGGGTTTGCATGTGGTTGAGTCCAAAGTAACAAAACGAAAAATCCCAAGAAAGCAGGAGCTAGCTCTGGTGTACCTCCACTGAAGTCCCCAGTCACAGCGTGAAAGGTTAATCATCTGCCCCATGAACCAGCTCAACGCTTAGTGGTTCTGCTCCTCTGCTTCGGCTCGAGCGACATTGCTCGAGGGTGCCGCTCTCCGCTGCCTGAGCGGCGACACCGACGGAGACGATGCTGGCGTCAAAAGCGACTGCAGCGGGATCAACGGCAACGTGGTCGCGCTTGAAGTTCAACAACGTTAACTGTTTGGAACTTTTCACGCGACTGCACGCGACGTAAACGACATGCCGACAATTCCACATTTTCGAAAGGTCAATCACCACGCTATTGTGAAGCGTGAGACCTTGAACTTTGTGGATCGTGAATGCGTAGGCCAGCGTCAGCGGGATCGCCAGAGATCGAAAAGCGAAGTACTCGGTGACCGCCGTGCCGCCACAGGTGACGGGCCACGGCGGCACAACGACGTCCTGGCTCATTCCTGCGAACCGGACGACCGGCAGACACGGGATGTCCACCCCAAACGTCAGCCGCTGTTCATGAATGTATTCGTCCACGAAAGGAGCCGTGTCTTGCCGCCTCGGAAATAGCCAAGAGGACGCCGGATGCACGTCGGATGCAGCCACAGTTGAGCCAGCCCAGTGAGCGGGACAGAACCCGACCACGGTGCCACAGCTGCCGTTGACGAGCACGTCGGTGAGATTGACACGGAGGAGAACAAGGGCTCCAATTTTCAGCTGAAGTGATGCCGCTAAGATTGGATGTCGAGACAGCTCACGCTGAAGCGCCGCATCGTGCTTCATGGTGGCGGTTTTGGCCTGCTGGTCTTCGCTCAGCGTCCGTTCCAGTTCCCAATTGACCAAATTCATCTCAGGAGCTCCGCGTTTTGGCGATTTTCCCCTGACGACGGGGGACGAAGGAGGAGGAGACGACGCAAGCGCGGGTCCGGCAGGCGGAAGCTCCGATTCCGCCACGACGTCCAGTTCTATGTGAGCGTCCGTTGCGTCGGTCAGTTCGGCACGAGGATCGCTCGCATCAATCTCAACATACAACTCTTCGGCAGGGCACTCATCCGCCGTGAGGGAATCAAAGGATTCGTACAGAAAAGCCGTCTCCTCCCACGATGGGTTCGACCGGCACTTCGTGCTCTCAGGTGGCGCGCCATGGGAGCTGGCCTGACAGTCCGAGGGACCACCCACCATTGGCTTTCCGGTGGCAACCAAGGCCGTTTGCACGAGATCCGTCAGCGCCTTTGACAATTGCAGCATTCGTTCCCCGCGACGAGAAAGTGCGCCGGGCGCAGCCTCGACCGTTGTCTTCTGCGGTCCCGTCGCGCCGCCCGCGTCGACCGTGGTATCATGTGGACCCGTCGGAAGGTCCGGTGCCCCTCCCGCAGGCGGCTTCTCGTTGCTGCATTGCTTTCCATCGTCCAAGACACGGACGCAAACAAACGTTGGTCCGTCGTCGGTTCCTGGGGGCAGCGTAACCTCCCGGTCCTCGTCATCGCGCGTGAGCAGATACGCTCTAACTTGCGCTCCTAATGAAACCACGTGAGGAAAGCGCGCGGCGAGTTCGCCAAATATCCATTGACGAAGCGTGAAAAGAGTGGACATGGCGGCGGCACGTGATGGTGCGCGAAGTATGATGGCGTCGGTGCTCACAGAGGACAGTCGGAGCCGCGGGGGACAAGGATTGATCACCATCTCTGGCCCATCAAGCCGATTAAGCATCAGCGCATTGCGTTCGGTCACCTCAGTGTTCGTGGCAAACAAGGTTGTCGTTTGGCTGTCTACTGGAACGTCAGAGGCATCCGCAGTGCAACGTACAAGCGACGTGAAATGGTCCTTATTCAGTTTTCCGACTCGTAGTTCGGCCAGGAGTGACTCGAAGGCGGGATCGAGGGACTGGCGTACTTGCGTTTGAAGACGGACATGCACAAAGTTATTCCGGAACGAGGTCCAAGAGAATATCTTCGCCGTGTCGCGCCCACCGTCAAGCTCTGGATCCGCGACGCTTTCGAGCTGTAGAAAATCCCCTGACATGATTACTTGGCAGCCACCAAAAGGTTCGTTGGGCTGGTCACGACTCCGTCGCATCGCGCGATCCAAGTTCGCGACCGCCGCGAGCGGTAGCATCGAAATTTCGTCGATGATGACCACGTCGTACCGAGTCCACGCCTCCACGGCAAGCACATTGCGAAATCGCGATACCCCAAATACATGATGGAATGTGTGACCTCCCAGATGACACGCTGCCAGACCCGTCGACGCGGTCACCGCCACGCGCAGCCCCATCGCCATGAGGCGGCGCTTCACCTCCAAAAGCGTTGCAGTCTTTCCCGTTCCAGCCGATCCAGCCAGGTACAAGTTGTACCCCTCCACCGCGAGGTCAATGACCAGCCGCTGCTCGTCGTTCAGCGCGACCGAGGTGCCCGCGCTCATCGCACCTTCCGAGGCGAACTCTGTGGCAAAGGAAAGCTCGTCGGCACCGAGCACGCCGGCCAACGTCCGGTTGACCTGTTTTCTTCGTAGTCGATCCGCTCGCTGCGTGTCGATGGCGGCAATCGCAGCGGTCGCTGCATCTGGAAATTTAGCGGCACTGAACGCGATGTGCCGCAGGAACGACAGGGATCCGTGCCACCACTGGGGCGGCGGGTGACGGCACTGTCGGATGCCGTCGACGGTTGCATTGAAGAGATCAGCGTCCGTAATACCGACTCTCCCGGTGTCATCGACGACGCCAAAGCCGAAGGGAACGAACTGTCGTTCGAACGTCTTTTGCGCAAGGAACCGACCTGTGATGGGATGCAATGGCCGCGCGGCGACGAGATGATCCGACGCAGAGTCGCCAGAGATCATCGCGTGCGTAGCGGCCTGCCGTGCAGACACGTGAAGAAGTTGTGTCCACCCCCCGCACTCGTTTATCGACGAAGCGGCTGGGCGTGGCCGTCTGGAATAAGGTGAAAGGTGACTTTGAACAGCAGCGCGCGCGAGGCTACCTGACGACCGAACACCTAGAAACCATCGAAGTGACGACATTTCAGAGATATTTGAACTGAATTCGGCGCGAGGGAGATCTGTTTCGCTTCGTTGAGACGAATTGACCAGCACGCACATCAGTCCGCTAACCCGAATAACACACATCGTCTTTTGTTTTTGAGTATGGTAGCTGCAGTGCAACGATATCGCTCACCAAAAAAAACAACCGGCGAGACACAATGTCTGCTACGACTGCGCGCGGCGCTTTTCCGCTGCCTCCTCCACCAGGCGCTTGATGATTAGGACCTTTTGAATCTGCTCTTCGTTCGTCATGTCCACGATGCTACCAGGAAGCCAGCCCTGCGGATCAATGCTCATCACCATGTGGAGTTGAAGGGGATCTCCTGGAAGGGCGGCCGCCACCCCGATGATCGCGAAGGAGTGCACTGCGCCGCGAACGAACTTCGGATACGCCGGCTCGCGCTTCCCGTGGTCAATCGCGGCCTGCACGAAGACCCCACCTTCCTTCATATCCCGCCGCGGCAGCGTGGCGATGCTGGGAATGCAGAACTCTCGCTGTTGCTCTTCGCTCAAATACGTGGCGCCAATGAAGCGCGTCACCATGTCGCGAGGTCCCACGCCCGCGACGGGTGACTTGTAGCACGTGTGCCACACCGTTTCGCGACCGTCCGCGCTGTGAACTCGCAGGAGCTCACGCGCGTCCAAGAGGCGGTCGAACACAAAAATAGCCGAGGCTCTTCCCTTCGTGCCGGTGAGGTCATCGCACACGACGGCTTCCACGTCACAAGGAGACGCCCCCTTCCCCACGTCGGTGGAAAACCAACATGCTTGCTTGCCACACCACGGTGATGCCATGGTTCGGAATGTGACCCGTTCCACGATCTTGCGTTGCTGCCAGCCGGAAGCCTTCCAGAGACTCAGAGCACGGACAAGCGGCTCTTCGAGCGCCGCAACTCGCTTTGCGGGACCTAAAGACGCCTCAGGAACGGTTTCCGATTTCAACTGCGACGCGACCGCGTCATCTGGCTGGAGGGGCACCAGCGGAGAACTTGCAGCCGCCACCGCCACTGGTTCCGCTGAAAGCGGCTCTTCACTCAAGTTCACCCGGCCCACGCGTTTTTCGTACAGCGACAAGATGCTGGATTCCGGCAAGCCTTCACGCCCAACTTGCTGAAGAAGCTCCCTTGCGAGGTCGACGATTGTATTCAACTTTTCAATCTGTTCGGCGTTCGCTGCATTGACTAGGCTTGCGGGAATGCTGCCTCTTGGGTCCATAGCCATGACCATCCAAATTCGCACGCCTCTGGTTGTTTCTTGTGCGATGAAGCCGAAACAATTCAGCGTGCCACGTTGATAGCCGGGGTCCGCTGGTACATGCGAAGAGCCATCACGCGTGGCGTACATCCACGTCAAAGGCACCTTCCCGTTGGGCAAGCGGCCAGAACCGAGCCCAAATGCTTTCTGTTCTCGCTCGCTAAGCACGACTTGGCAGCCAAAACTGACGAAATCGCGGGCTTTGACCAGCCTCGTGGGTGTCGTAAATTTCGAATGCGCGATGAATTCCCCTGTTTGTAAATACCCTAAAATTCGCCTCTCCTTCAAAAGGCGATCAAACTTGTAAACGTTGCTTGACCGACCCTTGGTGCCATCTGGGTCATCAAACACAATGGCGGCGACGGCTGGCACCGTCACGTCTTGTGCATCCGCCATGGTGAAGAGACACATCGTTTTGTCGCTCCAAGGAGAAGGTTTTGTCTTCCACACCACGCCTTTGGCTTCCTTGGCAAGGGTCCAGTTCGGTTCGTTGACGAGGCCAAGCGCGCGGGTTGCCGCCTCGGGTATCGTCTTGTCGACGGATGCGACGGCGTCATTTCGTACCTCGGCGTCGCTTGACGTTGCTGTGCACATTGGTGGAACGATCGCCGTCGTCGCTGCAGGCGTTGAGCTTGTCGGAGCAACAGGTTCGGCGTATGCAACCATCTTTTCGGTCGAAGCTGCCAGCGCGTCGGCGGGATGGGGCATTACGGCGGCGGATTTTGGTTGCGGACGTTTGTCAAAATCCACAGGCTTGCTCGGAATGAGGAATCGAACGCTCCCCAGCGCCAGCCAGAGCCAAATCACATGACAAGTGGCAAACTGATAGGCGGGCGTGACCCACGACGCGGCCAAACCAAATGACGGCAAACTGCACGCGACGACTAGCTGCACGAGCAGTCGCCTCATGGAGGGCGGCAGCTGTGGCGCGTCAGGCGTTGCATTGCCGCTACCATGTCGCGGATGCAACATTTGATACACGCCTGTCGAAAAAGAAGCCTCCCGCCGCAGGGTTCGTCTGGCGATGAAAGCGACGAGCCAGACCATGAAAAGGAACGGAAAGAGCGGAAACGAGCCGGTGACCTTGGCTGTACGCGTCCACAGCACGAGCGCGAAGCCGTCGACTAGGAGGGTTTCGACGCCCCATTGACCAAAGAGGACGCAGAGAAACGGACCTAGGAGCTCGTCGGCAAACGACAGCATTGGCACCCCCTCCACACGATTCGTCGAGTTTGGGGCGGCAAGACCGTTCCGCGCCGGCGGCGCTACCTTCGCCCCTTGGACCGTGGACGTCGCTTTTGCTTGCGGGGGCTGCTCCGCCTCAGGGGACATGCTTCGAGTAGCATCTGCGTTCACTGGCACGGCTGGACTTGTCGGCTCGGCGGGGGCGGGCTCCCGGAGGCGGTGCCCGGTCAGCAAGCTTGCCCACTTGGTCCCTTCCAATGGCACCGTCAGATCTTCGACGTCTGCTGTCCAACGCAGCGCCGCGCGCAGTTCTTCCCAATCGGCTAAAATTTCTCCGCGTGATTGGGCGGTCGCGAGGACGTACTTACCGGCCTTTTCCATGCCCTTGTCGTTGTCATGGCTGGAGCGTAGCTTCGCCGTTCCAGGAAAAGCGCCATAGCTTTCCGCGGTCGGCCCAGCGACAAGAATGATGCGAAACGGAAATTGGTCTGTTGCGGTGAACGCGAGGCGATGGGCGATGGACGCGTTTTTGGCGAGTCCCTCGCCGGTGCGTCGCTGAACGATCACCCGGCCACAGGCAGACAAGTCGGTCCACGACTGGTACGAGCTCGTGGGCAACGGCTTTGTCAGAATGGTCATTTTAAGAAGGGACAACCACTTGTGTGTGGAGATCGATTGAATGGGTAGGAAAGTGGCTAGGACGTTCAGAGTTGGTGGCGTGTGGTTGGTGCGTCCAAGAAGAAAAGGGACACTCACATGCCGCCAGAGAAGAGACTGAGATGTCACATGTTGTGACGGCCCGGTTTCGTCCTCCGTCACGAACAAGAGACTACTCTACGGATGTGGCAGAAACAAGGAAGGGAGCCCTGGCCTATCGCCTCGGGGAGTGCTGCCGACGAGACAGGAGAGTGGTCTGGTTCTCAGCGCCTCCTACCGCCTTCGCTTCTGGTGAGGTCAGCGGACGCCCGATCGCGGCCTCCTCCTCTGCGGCGGCTCCCGCGGCTGCGGCGACATTCGCTTGCGCAGTGCGATGAGCGGCGGTCTCGAGAAGAATTTGATCCTTGGCGCGGGCGATGTTCGCGAATTTGGGTCGCAGCGGCTCTAGGATGTTTCGGGCCAGGAACTTGTCGAGGCGGCTTGCAAAACTAGTGAGGGGACTAGGAAAACGATGCGCCGCCATGAGCGCCAATGCGCGACAGAATCCAGCGTACCGCATGATCAGAAGTACTTCGACGGTGCCACCGATGCCAACGATCGCGCCAGCCGTCGAATGCGCCGTGTCGTGCTTGACCGCCACAGAGAAAATGTCGTTGACGGTTTGGACGCCGAACTCCTGCGACAGAAGCTGAGCGTCTCGAATCAACCGAGCAAAGGATGCCGCGTTCATGCCCACGCCGCCCGGAAAGGTCGAGCTGAACGCGGAAAAAACAGCCTGCAGCTCCGTGGAGCGTCCTTGCAAGACCAATTGAACGGGCGTGGACAGGACAAGGTCCCAGAATGCCTCTTCATCGGAGCGATCAGCCGCCGTGAGGCCGAGCTTGGCCACGAGCCAGTTCATGACCTCGGGAAGCGACAACTTGGCGAAGGGGGACGGCTTGGGGTTGTCCACCATCACGGCGCTGCCGGGTGCAACGGACGTGTGAGCGTCGCTACCATCGCCACCCCTGGATGCTAGACTCAGAACGCTCGAGCGACGGCCTCCCTTTGGGGGCTGCGGGGCCAACGTAGTTGCGGAGCTCGACGTTTGATGCTTGTGAGCCTCCGACGTTTGAGGGTGTCGCAGGGCGATGACGACCCGCACGAATGCCTCGAGAAACTCCCGGAAATTCATTCGATGGCCGCCGCAAATTAATTCAAGTTCCGAGCTGTGGATCGTTGGAAAAACGTAGGCGGTGATGTCAACGGGTGGGGGCACCGGGAGGGCGACGAGCGTGTCCGACATCATGCTACGTCGCCGAACGGTGTTGCGGCTCGCAGCGGTCAAAAGCGTCGCCGCGTCGTCAGCCGTGGCGTTCGAGGCGGCGGACGCGGCCGCTGCCGCTGCCCGACGCACCATGGCGGCGTGAGCCTCCGCGAGGCGCCAGTTGCTCTCCACAAAGGCCAAAAGCGGCCCGTGATCCAAGGCGACGTGCTTCGGGCACACCCCATTTTGCTGAAACCACTTGGACCAGGATTTGACGTTGACGCCGTAATCGGCGTTGGTTGCCAGCTGCGAGGCGGAGACGTCCATCGTTTTGGAGGCCAGCATTTCGAACGCATGCGTGAAGGCGTCGCGATTGAGCCGGAATGCGTTCAGCATGCCTTCGGCTTCCTTGGGCGTGCAGCGCGATCCGTCGTACCCTTTGAGCGAGCGATCGATCGCCGCGGCGGCCTCGTCGACGAAAGCATGAAGTAGCGCCTCGCCTCTCGGTGGCTGAGACCACGCGGGTACGCTAGCGGCGACGGGCAGGACGCCGTCCAATACGAGGCCTTGAGACACTGTGTTGCGACACACGACTTCGAGCAAGACGCCTAGCCGCGTTTCCTCCAACGATCGTCGAACATCGACAAACTGTTGGAAAAATTTTGACAGGTGTTGACTGGAGCCGAACATTTCCGCCACCCAGAAATGACCCCGAAGCGCGGCACGGAATGCCCTCTCGGAGGATACCGCAGGTATCAAGCTTCCGACGCCATTCCCATCCGTCGAGCTGCCCCCTTCCGAAGCGGCGACGTCCGAACCATCTGCTGGGACGGTATCATTGCGTCGTTTCCACAGCGTGATCGCGTGCGACATGGGATGTGCGAACTTGCAGTACAACAGGCCAAGTAGCACTGAGGCAGCGGCTGGGTGGCTTTCGGCGAGATCGGCCGGGGATACAGGACAGTAGTCGCACCCGAGTAGCTTCATGGCCACGGCAAGGACGACCACAGCACGATTGAAGAAGGTCATGCCAGCGAAGTCGCTCACCGCGATGGCAGGCGGCGGAGTCATCGGATCCATTCTTAGCTCACGATCGGCGATGAGGTTGCGACAGGTCGTGGCCGACACAGGCTGGTCACGTCCAGCGGGCGCAAACCCGCTTTTCGAGGTTCCTTGTGCGAACGTGGCGCCGCGACTTTTCGTCGGCATCACCGGTGAAGGGGGTGCCGCCTCAGGTGGTATTTCGACCGGACGAAACTTTGGAAGCGCGAGATAGTAAAGAAGGCGCATTAGAACGAATCCTTCAGCGAACTCCACTCCGCTGCGGTTGAGCGGGGAGATGCGAGCCGTTGAGATAGCCGTGTCCGTTAACATGGCTCGAGCAGAAACTCGCGACGTGACCTTGGCCATGTCCTCTTCCTCAAGCTTCGACAAGTCGTCGAGGCAGTGGTTCGCCCAGTCCCGCACGATCCCGACGTAGTCTGGCCGTTTGACCGCGGCCACCACGTGCCTACTGCTTGGGGAGCCGCGAATGAGGGCTGCTGGCGGTGACACCACATCCGATTTCGATGATGTCGTTGTGACCTCAGCAATTTGTCTCGCTCCGTCGCACAGCGCTGCTCGCCAAGGTCGATGCTCCTGCAAGCCAATTCGCGAATGGAGTCTGTTGATCTCTTGTTGCTGATCGGCAATCGTTTGCTGCAGGGATGCCACTTCAGCTCTCAACCGGAAGTTATCATTGACCAAACTCACGATTTTCTCATCGAGTGCTTGGACTTTATCTTGCATCGACCCCCGGACGCCTTTCAACTCGTCGATTCGTTCCCGCTGCGAGGTGATTTGCGACCGACACACCTTGGCGACAAACGCCGCGTCCGTGATTGACTTCAACAGATACGATTCGAAGGATTCGATGTCACCGATCGTCAACGGTTTGTCGAACCGCGCCGGGGACGCACCGAGAGGGGTCACAGGACCCGCCGCGTCCACTGGGGATGCAGCAGCGCCATCCACATCGCGTCGTAGTTCCTCGGACACCATTGCATCCTCCACGAGGGCAGTGAACGCGGACGGCATCAGAGCTCGTTGACTCTGATTCTTGGTAATGCGGCGCCGAGCATCGTCGGTGATGTCATGAAAGCGTTTCGATGCTTGGTTTAGCCGTGCGCCGAGAGCGGTTTGGTGAGCAACCGCCCTCCACTCCGTGAAGACGATGCGCTTCCTAGTTTGCGAAATGTTCTTGTGCCACATGCCGTTCAGCCGTTCGAAGAATCGTTCCCGGCGACGTCGGCCCAGCAGCTGTGAGTACCACAATTGAAACGCCCAGTTCTGCATGGCGAGGCGCAAGTAGGAGCAGCGATCGGTCAGGGCGGCAGCGTCTTGCTGCTGCGCCCGCAACTGCGTGATGGCGAGTGGCAGAGACGCCAATTGTTCGATTCGAGCGCTCAAGTTCGCCACGGGTGGCATTTCGCGACTCGCCGCGGTGTAGTCGACGTAGAGGACGTCGAGGAGGTCGCGAAAGAGTGACACCGCCGCTCCCAGACCATCCGTGGCCCCTTTCACTTGCTCCAACAGTCGATGCAGAAACGCCACTTTGGTAGCGGTCGACACCTCGACGACCGCGTTGGAGGCCACGAACTTGGCGTCGGCCAGCGGATCGACGTCCAGCCGGAGCGGATGGTCCGCAGGCCACGACGTCGCAGACGGCGTCGACGACTTGTCCCCCTCGACGACGTTGACCTTGGCCGCCATTAGTTGCTGAATGCGGCTCGAATCAACACTTAGAGCCTGTAACGTTTGACTTACCGCCGGTCGGAACCAACTCAGAGGCAACACAAGGCCGAGCGACGTCGCGTGCAGTCCGCCTTTGATAACCCCCCCGCGATCTCGGTGGCTCAGCTCACTGACCGCAAAGGCCTCCGCACGCATCGTCGCGTCTTGAACGGCGGCGAGAACGTGCTGCTTCAGCGCGGCGTTGAAGCGGTCGAAATTTACAGTTGCATCCCCTGCGTCAGACTGTTGGCGACGAATTTGCTTGACGGAATCGACGAAGGACTGGTCTTTCGCCGCCGCGTCACCACCCTGAAACAAAAGCGGATCGACTTCTGCACCGAGTGCGGTCAGAAGATCTTCTCCGCCACGAAGACGCAAGGGTGGTTCATGCGACGGCAGCGTCGCCGTGGCGACAAATCGCGATCGTTGCCGCCGGCCGCTCTGCAAACCGTCCATTTCGCGCAGCCGCGAGCCAGACGAAACCGAGGCGAAAGCACACTCTTCCATCGATTCGCGAACTTCAGGGTATGTGAATCTGCCTAAGATTGCTTGCCAGATATCGGACGTTTTGACAACCGGAAATCTCCCCACGTTCATTGTCATCGAAAAGAAGCTTATCCTCATGTGCCGTGTGAGGAATTCGACCCCGTGATTTGAAGGATAATCCCTCTAAACAAACGAAAAAGGTGATACAGTATAAACTGTGAACTCTACCCGCCGCCTCTAGAACCGACTGTTGTCGGACGGTGTCGAGACCGGAATAGCCTCCGTGGCGTCCAAGTGCCGGCACAAGGCCCGAACACGCTCGAGGAGGTCTTGATTGGCAGCGACCAGCGCTTCCGACGCCGACGAGGTGACGCCTGTTGAATCGACGCTTGCGTTGATCGCGTGCGTGGTAGCCGTGGGAAGCGGATATAATTGCGAACGATTCACGCGTTTCACATGGGTGATGGGCTGCGGGGGGACGTCCGTTCTTGCCGCGGGAATCGACGTTGTTGTGTCCGAGTCGACCTCCATAGACCTCGAAAGACCCTCGCTACGACGATCGTCGGCATGTTTCGTGGTGCAGGCGACGGGCGCCGTCCGCGGATGCGGGGTGAGGGGCGACAGAATGCTGGAAGCTGTTGTCGTTGTCGGTGTAGGACTCGGCGGTGAGGCGTGACAAACCGCCGACGAGGCCCGTGGAAGGACATCGTCCCGTGGCGGCGACCGCTGTGGCCTGCGATGCCTCCTGGAAACGTCCCCGCGCTGCGGCTGTTTCGTATCAAAAGGTGCCTTCTGAAGCAAGCTCAGCCAATCTGCTCTCGACGGCGAACCGGTTCGTTCCTCTACGCCACCCTGGTAAAAGCTGCTGTGGAGCACGCGCTTCAACTCCGTGGACACAGACATCTGGATGTGATCGTGGGTGACCCGGTGTAAGCGCTCGGCAAGGCGACGCGCCACGGCGTTGTCAATGAAGTCTGCATACCGTTCAAATCGCTGGCGCACGATGACGTCGACCTTGTCTTGCCAGGAAAGGGGCAACTCGCACGTCGTCGTGTCACCCGACGTGGTGACCTTAGATGCGTCCGAGGGCACCACCGTTGGCGTGGTCGTGCTGTTGGAGGACGACGCACCACCGTCCTTCCCTTTCCCGGATGTGGACGATGCCAGCGCCGCCTTCAGATTGTCGATCTCGCGTTGCTGCCGCGCCACCTTTTCCGAGAGCGTGCTAACCATGGCTTCGTAGCGGGCGAGCGATGCGACGGATGGGGAGATGCCCCTCGGCGCATCGACTGGTGCGCCGGCGGAACGAACGCGTTGCCCCGTGCTCGCCACTCGCTGTGGCCACTGTCGATCGCCTTCCAAGGTGGCCGCCGCTCGTGGCATGAAGGGGGGGGGGGGG
>ERZ1292633.1330-Hain-H41-02um-R1-1330-length-26883-cov-5_pt1 | contig 26883 bp, 24 predicted proteins | sample MGYA00564406_ERZ1292633 | MGnify/ENA primary metagenome ERZ1292633 (study PRJEB36523, sample SAMEA6512639) | groundwater metagenome | collected 2019-01-08 | study: AquaDiva: Metagenomics assemblies of 32 groundwater samples | reverse complement strand
GAATAACATCCGAACTGGATTTAAATACAAAACAGTGCCGCATATAACCCTTAAATCGCTTGCTAATGACGAGCCACCTAAACAAGAACTAATCTATGACCAGCCGTTTGAAGATAAACATATTGTCCGTGTAACCGGGCCATTCACCGTTGAGTCGCTCTCTCCACATCGGGTCTCTGATGCCCAGGAAATGATTTCATCTGAGCGGTTTATAGAAACAGTTATTTCCAATTTACTCAAAGCCGGCGTTCAGACCGGCGACCGAAGCGCCCGTTTGGAATTGGTTAATCTTGATATTCTCCCCAGCGGGCCTGAAATCCAGGCATCAGGTGAATACAAGACCAAATCCGGTTTAAAGAAAGTAGCAGTGGCAGTTGGACCTGAATTCGGCAGTGTGGATGATGACTTTATCAGCGATGCAGTGCGGGTGGCAAAGAAATTCGCCGAGCTTTTAGTCGTAGCCGCCACCTCTTTTGACGCCTCGGCTTTTTCTGTTCCGACGCAGATAAACGGATTACAAATGATGCGGGTAAAAATCAATCCAGACCTATCAATGGGCGATTTGCTCAAAAAGACCGGTTCAGGCAATTTATTCCTGGCTTTTGGCGAACCAGAAATAAAAGTAAAAGAAACCAAAGACGGCATAGTAGTGGAGATTATCGGCGTTGACATATATGACCCGGTCAAGAGTGAAATCCGTTCCAGTGGTACAGGCGACCCTGAGCACGACATTGCCGCATGGTTCATTGACACCAACTACAATGGCGAGGCATTCTTTGTAGTGCACGCCTATTTTCTGGGCGGCGACAAACCCTATGAAAAGCTAAAGAAAGCGCTTAAAGCGGATATTGACGAAGCCATCTGGGATGAACTATACTCCACAACTTCCCGGCCCTTTGCCAAGCCCAAAACCGGCAAAATCGCCGTCAAGGTCATCAACCACTACGGCGATGAAGTGATGAAGATTATTGAGATTAAATAAAATAACTGAACACTAATTCAGTAATTTAAAAGATATAGTTAGCTAAAAAGGTCAGGCAGAAATGATGATGCAATCCGTCCTGCAAGAGGCCTTTAAAGAATGAAAGTATATTTCTCAGATTTTTTTGATGTAACCCCAAAGGCGTTAGAACGCTATGGGGCATTTAATATTTCGCTCATCAATGATTTGCCTTTATTTGTTGACCCTTTTTTGCTGTTTAATAGCAGGAAAAGGGTGTATCGAAAATTACATCAAGAAATATTGAGATATATAGCTTTTCTTCGGGATTCCTCTATCACAAAGGACATCAATCAAGGTCTTTTGAGAAGTTGGTATGCTTTCCCAGAAATTAAACAGAACTGGTTAGGTTATAGCAATGTTGGTAATAGTGGCAGAGGACCTGGACTTGAGTTTGCAAAAGCATTAAATGAAAATTTGCGAGGTGTCTTTTCTGATTTTGATAAAGTAACAATTAGCAAAAGCGCTCATATTGAAAAATTATGCCTAATTAAAGAAGGCATTGGTCGAGATAATATTAGCGACTTTGTTACAAATCTAATAAAGGGATATTTGCTCGAATATACGCAGGCATTTGCCAGGAAATATATTTCGCCTGACAAGTTAAAAAAAATACCTGTACCGCATGTTCGATTTAATTATAATACTCTATCTTGGATAACCGAGTGCTATGATTTGCCCTTTTATAATAATAACTATGTTCTGCTTTCTCCAAAGAACTTATTAACAAAAGATGATACTTGGATTAACAGGTCTGATTTGATTGGCCAATTTGATGATATCGTTGCTTCAATTCCTAATATCCAATTACGAAGTCAGTTAGGTGAATATTTTGTTTCCAACTTGCCAAAACCCAAAAAGAATAAAGACGGCAGCGAGAAGAGATTGCTTAAACATGATATCGTTAAAGCTGTCGGAGCTGTAATTGGGAAATATCCTGATATCCTGGACTATTATATTAAGTATAAAGAAGACCGCGGTGACCAAGCAAAGGCAATAAGTGAACAACGGGTTTATGAGGTGCAGGAAACATTTGTTACGAATCTGTCAAACTTCATTAACACTTTATCAGACGATACCCTCTTTTATAAAAATGCAGGGAAGACGTTGGATGAAAGCTATAAACGAGTTTTATTTCTTAAGAATGTAATTGAGAATAAAGACGGATACCGTATTTTTTACGTTAAAGGCAAACCGATTAAACGAGAAGTTGATATCCAGATAATGTTTCGGCTAACCTGGTTTGCCACGTCTTCAGATGTCACCAGAGAAGCAAATGAAGGGCGTGGGCCTGTAGACTTCAAGATATCAAAAGGAGCAAACGATAAAACGCTTGTAGAGTTTAAGCTGGCATCAAACAGCAAGTTGGCGCAAAACTTAGAAAATCAAGTTGGAATTTACCAGAAAGCTCATGATACAGATAAAACAATAAAAGTTATTTTGTTCTTCTCAGCAGAAGAAGAGCAAAAAGTAAAAAGAACCCTTAAGAGCTTAGGGCTTTTGAATGAAAAATATATAGTACTTATTGATGCAAGAAATGATAATAAAATATCAGCTTCAAAAGCGCGGTAAATAACTTCCAAATTCCATTTACTGGCGGGACACTTTATATATTTTCTTTTGCGCGCAAATGCTGCATTACAGGGAAATGTTAATAAAATATATGTGCGCAGTAATGTGTCCCCGAAGGTGATTAGAAAATTATGTCTTTAGATAGTAATAATACTTATCATACGCGAGAAGTATTACAAAAATATTTTGGTTATTCTGATTTCCACCCTTTACAAGAAGAAATTATTAAGGATGTTCTCGACCATAATGATGTTTTAGTGTTAATTCCTACCGGCGGGGGTAAGTCATTGTGTTATCAGTTGCCGGCGGTAATGAATGACGGTATTACTGTGGTTATCTCACCTCTTATCGCTTTGATGAAAGACCAGGTTGATGATTTGTCTGAGCGTGGAATTTCCGCCGTTTCTATTAATAGCGCTTTAACATATAGTGAAATCTCTGAAATAAAGTCGCGATTGCTGAAAAAGCAGATTAAACTTTTATATGTGGCGCCTGAAAGGATTGTTATACCGGATTTCCTTGATTTTCTGCGTCAGTTAAATATTAGTCTGTTCGCCATAGACGAGGCGCATTGCATTTCAGAATGGGGGCATGAATTCCGCCCGGAATATCGCAAGTTGAATCTGTTAAAAAAGAATTTCCCGGCAGTTCCTTTAATTGCTCTTACGTCCACGGCAGTCCCGCAGGTCCAAACTGATATTGTCAATCAGTTGAATATGGTAAACCCCAAAATCTACCGGGGGAGCCTGAATAGAAAGAATCTGTTCTATCAAATCAGGCCGAAGAAAAAAGAGATGTTTCAGCATCTGTTAGGGTATATAAAAAATCATCCCAATGATTCCGGGATAATTTATCGCCAGAGCAGAAAGTCTGTTGATGAATTATCCCGCAAACTCCAAAATAAGGGCATTCGCGCATTGCCATATCACGCCGGCTTGTCATCTGAAACGCGAAGCGAAAATCAGGAGAAATTCATTAAGGATGATGTGGAAATAATTGTTGCCACCATCGCCTTTGGGATGGGCATTGATAAGCCGAATATCCGTTATGTGATTCATTGCGATATGCCTAAAAGCATTGAGGGCTATTATCAGGAAACCGGGCGGGCGGGTCGTGATGGGCTTAAGAGCGATTGTATTTTGTTTTTCAGTTATAGCGATAAAATTAAACACGAATATTTTATCAGGAAGATTGAAGATGAACAAAACCGTCGGATTGCCTATAGTAAATTGTACAGGATGATTGATTTTTGCACTTGGTCAAAATGCCGGCGGATAACTTTGTTAAATTACTTTGGGGAAAAATATGATGCTCATAACTGTAATATGTGCGATGCCTGCGCCCCTTCTGAAAAAGCAGAAGTTATATCATACACTGAACCGGAGGCTGTAATTCCTAAAGCTAAAAAAACGACCGACTTTGTTTTCAGGGAGTGCGACCAAAAATTATTTGAAATCCTAAGGGCATTGCGAAAGCAGATTGCGGATAAGCAGCATATGCCGCCATATATAGTATTCTCAGATGTATCTTTAAAAGATATGTCAACACGGTATCCGCAGACCATGGATGCTTTCAGGGAAATTAATGGGGTTGGAGATGTGAAGCTGAAAAAATATGGGCATTTGTTTACAGGAAAAATAGTTGATTACTGCAAGGCTAATAAAAGTAAGGCTTACTCTGTTCCTGGCATAAGGAGAGAATGTTCCAGTGCCTATGAAAAATGGACGGAGGCACAGGAACAGAAGTTAATTAGCGAATATAAAAGCGGTAAAACAATTAGTGAACTGGCAAATCTTTTAGGCAGACAAACAGGAGGAATTAGGTCACGGCTCAAAAAACTTGCAATTCAGGGGACAGCATACCGAACAGTTAAATAATAATTACAGAGACCTAACCAGCTCAAATTCAATTGATGGTTTGTGAACACAACACAAGCATATTTGATAGGCAATTAAGCAACGAAAGAGGGGAGTTCTTGTAGCATTACAGACGCTTCCGGACTTAAATAATTTATTATAAAACACTGGGATAATAAAAATCACCCGCCTCAACTGAACTAATTCTTGTGCCTTCTGTGTGCCAACTTGGTGTGAATTACAGCATATTCTTGTTGACTCTTGTCAACTCAAGAATTAACATTAACTCTTTAATGTGTTTATAATTATAGATAATTTAAGTGGTTATGAAAAATGACCTGTTTGCATTAGGAAACCGCCGCTCTATCCAGTCTGAGCTACGGGCGCATAAAAAAATTGTAATTATATTTTTTTTTGATTCATTTAATCCCCGCTTTTGGAATACCGAAAATGACCGGTAATCTCCCAGCTGAATAAAACATCCTCCAACTTAGGGCCGGAACCAATATTATGAACGACTTTAAATCTTTTGGCATCATCTGATTTTTGATCGGTGAGCAATCCGATGTGCGTTACTCCTTTTCCTAAATCCCACGTGACAATATTACCGGCTAAATAACCAGCCGCCTGGTTGCTAATGGACAAGGTTTCACCTTTTCTTTTAAAAAATACCATTAAATTCGCTACTCTTCGGTGGTCAATATTGCTATCCGGTTGGGCTAATCCCCAGATTCTCGGATAAAGATGAAAATTTTGGGCCATCTCTTCGTGGATTTCTTTTTGTAAATCGATACCCACTTTCCGGTACGCCCGAATAATTACATCCGTACAGACACCCCGGTTTTCCGGAACATCACCACCCGGATATGAAATTTTTACGTAAGCAGGATCATAAACTACCTGATGTTTGGTTTGCTCAATAGCCGCCGAAACTAATTTATCCGGAAATTTTTCCGCCTTGGTTTTTGTTTGCCGTTCACCTGGCTCTTGGCCGGTCGGGACATATTCGGGGCGCCATCTTTCCAGAAAGGTAGTTTTATTGTCAGCGAAATATCCGGTCACACCCAGAATAAACAGACTCAACCCGATAAGGATGAAACCTATTATGAGAAAACGTAAACGTTTTTGCATTTAATGATTTTGCGGGATTGCTTCGTCCCGATGTCTATCGTGATTCGCGATGATAACTTAATCAGTTTAATCCGTTGTTATTTTTTCTCCAGACTGGCGCCGGTTTTTTGGGTACGTATCTGGGCGCATTCCCAGGTATATTCATATAAATGCATCCCCTTGCTGGAGACAATCATCTCGCCGTCGGCCACGCCGATTTCCGAAGCCATATATTCTTTTAAAAGTTGCAGGGCGGCCAGGTTAGAAGGAAAACCAGCCCAAAGGTCCCAGGAACGAAAATAAATAATAAAATGTAGTTTGCCGTACCTGACTCTGGTATCCACCAGACGCAGGCATGGCGGGTCGGTTAACTTGATATCCGAAGGCATCCCGATTTCCATAATGGCCTGGTTCGTCCCGAATCCCTGCGTTTTATAAATCTTAACGACTTCGTCAATCTGATTGACTTTAAGCGGCAATTCTTTAATCAGTTGTTTTGTCCCCGTTTCTTCTGAATTATTTAATTTTACCTTGGGGTCAACCAAGCGTTCGCCATAAGTATAATCCTCTCCTGCCTGTTTATCGCCGGTTAAAAGATAATTCATATATTGTTCCACGTATTCCATGGAAGACGGAGCCGGAATACTGCATCCTTCGGGCATCAGCGGAATAATCGGCCGGTGGCCGGGCTGCCTGACCTGGGCCACGACATAATCAAATTCCAGGCGTTTTTGTCCCTCAAAACTACCGCGGGTAATTTCATAAACATGTCCGTGGTCCAGAATTTTACTCAAACATTGGAACCAGGCGTCGCCTAAATCAAAGGCCTCAATAAAAACCGGGGTCATTTGTTCTTTTTTTTCAGACATTACAAGAACTCCTTTAATTAACCACGAATGCTTTCGGGGTTGATTTTAAGATTTCGACGCAATAAATTGCGTCGTCTACCATTTTTCATCAATCTCAAATTATATGTTCTGGTTTAATTAGTGCTTGAGAGCAACTAACTTTGTAGGTCGGGCACTGTTTACAGTGCCGTCAGACACGTCACCCTAAAGGGCGACCAACCAAGATTAGGGTTCTTACAATGTTAGTTGCAATGGAACATTAGTATTTATTCATGATTTTATTTTTCAATCATTTTCAAAAATTCTTCTTCCGAAATTGTTTTAATTCCAGATTTTTTCGCCTGCTCTAATTTAGAACTTGGTTCGGCGCCCGCCACCAGATAAGTTACTTTTTTACTAACGGCTGAAGCAATTTTACCGCCCTGCTCCTGAACCAGCCGCTTGGCTTCGCTCCTGGTGAATTTGGCCAGTTCGCCGGTAAAAACAAAAGTTAATCCGGTCAGCGGGCCGGCCGGTTTTTTAGAAACCGGTTGATATTCTACACCAAACTTCTTCAACCGGTCAATGATTTCCTTGTTATTCACGTTATGGAAAAAATTATAAATACTCTCCGCAACGACCGGACCGATTTCGTAAAAATTTTCCAGTTTTTCTTTTGTAGCCTGTTTCAATTTATCCATTGACCCGAAGGCTTCGGCCAAAATCACGGCCGTGGCTTCACCAACATGACGAATGCCGAGCGCATAAATGAAACGCGCCGGAATAGGCCGCCTGGATTTTTCAATGGACGCCAGAATGTTCTCCGCCAGTTTTTCACCCATTCTTTCTAATGTTAACAGGTCTTCTAAATTGAGCTTATAAAGTTCGGATGGGTCCAACACTAATTTTTTATCAACTAACTGGTCAATAATTTTTTCGCCCAGTCCTTCAATATCCATTGCTTCACGGGATGCAAAATGCTGGAGTGTTCCTTTAATCTGGGCCGGGCAAGCGATGTTCGGACAGCGGGGAATAACCTCATCCGGGGCCAAGACTATTGGCGCATGGCACACCGGACATATCCCGGGCATCGTAAAGTTTTTCTTGCCTCGTGGTTTACCGGTAATAACTTTAATAATTTTAGGAATGACATCGCCGGCCCGTTTGATGGCGACCCAATCGCCGATTTTGAGTCCGAGCCGTTCAATTTCATCCTGGTTATGCAAAGTGGCGCGGGAAACTTCCACCCCGCCGACCCGGACCGGTTTTAAAATCGCCACCGGCGTCAGGGCTCCGGTCCGGCCGACCTGCACTTGAATATCCAGAAGTTGCGTTGTCTCTTCCCGCGCCGGAAATTTATAGGCAATCGCCCAGCGGGGCGTCCGCGTCCGAACACCCAACCGCTTCTGTAATTCCAAATCATTCACCTTAATCACAATACCGTCTATTTCATACGGAACCTCATCGCGTTTACCCAGAAGATTCTGATAATATTTTTTCACTTCACTTAAATTGTTACAGACCTGTAAAAATTTAACGGTTTTCAAACCTAATTTAGAAATATAATCTAAAGATTCGGAATGGGTGGCAAATAATTTCCCTTGAACGCTTCCTAATCCGTGAATCATAATATCTAACGGACGGGCGGTGGTGATTTTAGGGTCTAACTGGCGCAAACTTCCGGCCGCCGCGTTCCGGGGATTGGCAAACGGTTCCTGCCCGGTTTTAATCTGCCGGCGATTAAGTTCATTAAATTTCTCCTTTTCCATATAGACCTCGCCCCGGACGTCCAATCGCTCCGGGATTCCAACGTTACGGCTAATTAATTTAAGCGGAATGGATTTGATTGTTTTGAGATTTAAGGTAACATCTTCGCCGGTAACGCCGTCGCCGCGCGTGGAACCAACCGTGAAAATACCATTTTGGTAAACTATTTCCACGGCTGCACCGTCAATTTTCGGTTCGGCCACTAATTCCGGCCTTCCCGTATTTTTACCTATCTCGCCGGCCGACTTTAATAGTCGTTCATACCATTCATCCAACTCCTTTTCATCCATCGCATTTTCCAGACTGTACATCCGTTCCTGATGTTTGACCGTGGTAAATTTTTCCGAGGGGGCGGCGCCGATGCGATGGGTGGGTGAATCAGGCGTAACCAGTTCGGGATGTTTTTCTTCCAGACGAATCAGTTCCCGTAATAAACGGTCATATTCAGCATCGGAAATTTCCGGTTCATCAAGAGCATAATACCGGTAATTATGATAATTAATTTGCTCGCGCAGTTGATTGATACTTTTTTTAATGTCTTCTGGAACCATATTTAGGTAGGCGCAAACCTGTCTATCTGTAGTAAATAATGAGTTAATGGAGATTGTAAGATAAATTAGTCTGGCAATCAAGAAAAAAATACGCTGGCTAAATGTATTACTATTTTTAGATAGTGTGATTTTTCGATAAACAGACTACTGGTTCATAACTTTTGTCATTGTGGGTTAACGGTAGCCAACGAATCCCGTCCCGCCGTGGCGGGAGCGGGACGGGGCAAATTTTCCTTGACTTTTATCCCCTGTTAGGCAATAATTACTTAGTAAGTCCCAGAGTAAATAATTAAACCTCCGTGTTATAATTACAAATATGAGTCCGACGATATTAAGAATTAAAGGATATAGGTTTTATTTTCTTTCAAATGAAGAAAACCGTATGCATGTTCATATTATATGTGGTGATGGTGAAGCAAAATTTTGGCTAGAACCTATTATTTCGCTTGCAACATATTATAAACTTAATTCAAGAAAATTAAATGAAACACAAAAACTTATCGAGGAACACAAAAATGGAATCATTAAAGAATGGAAAAAATATTTTAGTGTCAGTTGAAAATATTTCTCCTTTCGGAATATGGATTTTCGTAAAAGGAAAGGAATATTTTCTAAGTTTCAGCGACTACCCCTACTTTAAAGACCAAACTATTAAAAATATCCAGAATGTAAAATTGTTCTATGGTTATCACCTTTTCTGGCCAGATTTAGACGTTGATTTGGAAATAGATAATCTGGAGCATCCCGAAAAATATCCTCTTAAAAGTAAATGCTACCGGTAACCTGCTTTAGAACCGGATGTTATGGCTTTCGCTTATTTTTATTCCTGTTCCGATTTTACCGGCACGTGCGGAAAAAGCCCGGAATTTTCGCAGGTTTTATTCAAAGGTTTGTCATAACAGGACAAATCTTTATTTCTCCGGCAATTACCGGCTTCTCTTTGAATATAACTGCATTCTTTGCATAGATAAACCACGAGACTTTTGACGGTTATTTTTTCCATTTCTTCTTCGCAGTTAAAACATTCTCCCGGCTGGAACGATTCGGCATCATCGTTTTCACAGATATACCCGGTTTTAACGCAGACCTGATTTTTTTTATCACTGATAACATTCCCGCAATCCTGATGCCTTTTGGCCGGGATTAAATCTTTTTTACAATCCGGGCATTGTCCGGCTTGCCCCGACCGGTCGGTGGTTATTTCCGATTTATCCGTCTTAGTCGGACAGGTACTGCAGATATATCCACTGATTACATTTTCCGCCGCCTCAACGCAACTATCACACCAATAGGCCTCTTCCATAGTTTTTAAATCGCATTCTGATTTTGTTTCTTCAGCTCTAATAAAAGCCGACGAAAATAATCCGATTAGCGCGCTAAGAATCAGGACAGGAATGATTTTATTTGCCATACTTTTTTATCACCTCGGCCACAGCCCGGTGAAGTTTAGACAGAGAAACCGGCTTGGAAATAACCAGATCAACATCGCTCAAATTTTTCTTGATATCGTTTAAAACATCGCTGAAACCGCTAATGAGGATAATCGGCATCCGGGGTGATATCTGTTTAATTAACGTAGCCAGTTTGTCGCCACTCATCTTAGGCATTGATCCGTCAGTAATGACCAGGTCATACTTTCCACCTTTGAATTTTTCCAGACCCTCCAGTCCATCTACGGCCATATCCACCAAATGTCCATCTGCGGTCAGATAGAGATTAAGTATTTCCCGGACTATCGGGTCGTCTTCCACTACCAGAATCTTTAAAGGCGTTAAGACAATCTCTATTTTTTTAGCCGGGACTTCTTTTTCCGGCGCGGCCTTAAGAGGCAGGTGAATGATAAAAGTAGTGCCGGACCCCGGTTCGCTTTGCACCTCTATTTTCCCCTGGTATCTCGTAACGATGCTGTAAACCAGCGCCAGCCCCAATCCGCTTCCTTCGGTGCTATCTTTTGTGGAAAAAAACGGCTCAAAACAACGTTGTTTTACCTCTTCGGTCATCCCCAGTCCGGTATCGCCGACTTCCAGTTTAATATAATTTTCCTCGGTTAAAGTTTTAATGGTAATAACGCCCCCCTTGGGCATCGCATCAACCGCGTTGAAAATCAAATTAATTAAAACCTGTTTTAACTCGGATGGGGAAAATGAAATCAACGGAATTTGTTGCAACTCGGTTTTAATATTGATGGTCATACCGTTTACCTGAGCCTGTTGTTTCCATTTGGGCTGGGTCAGCAAAACGGCTTCCTCGACCAGTTGACTAAGATTCACTTCTTCAAAGGCATCAACTTCTTCGCGCGGGCGGTAAAGATCTCTCAGGCGTTTAATAAGATTAGCCGCATCCTTAGCGCTGGTATGAATTAAATTAAGATAGTGCTTACTTTTTTCTTTGTCATCGCAAATATCCGGATTAAGCAATATCATTTCGCTGAATCCTAAAATCGGCATCAGGAAATTATTAAAATCATGGCTGACACCGCTAATCATCTGTCCCAGCGCCCGGAGACGCTCCTGCTGGATAATCTGTTTCTGGGCGGTTTTTAATTCATTGATCGCTTCGCGTAAACGCCGGTTGGTGTCTTCCATGGATTCCTCGATTTTTACCCGCCAGGTAATATCACGGCCGGTACTGACAAAATTGGTTATTTGCCTCTGAGAATTTTTCAAAGGAGTGATAATTTTTTCCTCATAATACAACTCGCCGTCTTTTTTCTTGTTAATCACAATGCCCCGGTAAACCTTGCCGGCCAGAACCGTTTCCCAGATATTTTTATAAAATAATTCGTCGTGCTGGCCTGACTTAAGAATTCTGGTCGTCTGCCCGACCATTTCTTCTTTATTATAACCGGTAATTTTTTCGCAAGCCGGGTTGACATATTCAATGACACCCTGTTTATCGGTAATAATAACCAGATCGGCTGATTGCTCCACCGTGTTGGAAAGTTTCTGCAGGTGCAAACGGGACTGGTTGAGTTCATTCACTTTTTGTTTCAGGTCTTCACTGTAAATACTTAACCGGCTGACCAGCCAGAAGATAAAAATTCCGGCCAGCATGATAAAAACCGTTAAAACCAGATAGAAGGTTAGCAGGACTGAAGTTTTATTCTCGGTGTACCGGGCAAATAATCTGGTTGAGTCGTCCGCCAGCGCCAGAAATTTATCAGCGAGAATTTCTAATTCCTTCTGTTTGGCCAAACAGTTTTTATCATCTTTCGGAAGTTTAATAAATTCATCCGATTGTTTTATCCATTCATTTAATAAACCGGCCTGTTCGTTTAATTTTGCTTTTATGGTCCTGTCCGGAGCCGGGGGGATATTTATTTTTTCGCCTGTTTGTAAATTTATCAACGCCGGTCCGCCGTCTGCTAACGCCCCGAGATTTTCCATTAAAATTCTTCGGGTGGACTGGTAATCAACTTCGTCGCCATGAAAAGCCAGCAGTATTTCCTTGAAATTTTTCTGAATCAGCATCCGCTGCAATCCGGTGATATTAATCACCATCGCATCCTGTTTTTCCACTTTAATTATTTTTATCGGAACAAGTATAAACAGCAGGATGGCGATGAAGAAAACGATGATTAAGAGTTTGGCGAAGATGGATAGTTTGATGTTTTGGCTTGTCCCGCTAAAGGCGAGGCCTGATTTATCGGCCGTTGAGGCGAGTTGAGTGAAAAAGAATAAATTTAATATTTTACCCATTTAAATTTATTAGAATACTAAAATTCCGGTGGCTGTCAAGAGATTTTTTTTACTATCCGGCCGGACATTTTTTAGCGGAGTCGTTCGCCTAAGGCGGGAAGACAACGAGTTGGCTAAGAGCTTATCCTAATTATTGTAGCGGCGGTCCGCCTAAGGCGGAAGGCGGAGCGGATTGTCCCCGCCAATTATCAAGGCGACCGCAAGTCCCGCCTCAGCGGGAGCCGCTACAGTTTAGGGTAGTATTAGGATAGGCTCTAAACCATCGGGTTTCAACAGAACCTCAAAACTAAAGTTTTGAGTTACAGGATTTATCAGCCGGTGGCTGAGGCGGCGCACCGGAATCAGGTTTACTGTTTTTATCCATCCCGAAAATCTCAAAAACAGGTCCCAGTCCCGATATAATCGGAGCCAGCAGGGGACGCAGTTGAATCATCTGGAAAACAAGCCGCCAAGTCTGGATTGGTTCCACGGTCCGGACTTCTTTAATGAGCGGCAAAAAAATAGCCGAAACCAACCCCCGCAATAACCCGGAGATAAGGAATAAAATATGTAGTGAAGAAACTAATTGAATCTGGTATCCGAATAAGTTTAACGTATTGGATAAATGAGGAGAAACCAAACCACCGGCCGTGGCGCCGAGAAAAATTCCGGTATGGGTAATCAATGAAAAATAAGCCACGCAGCGCGCCCTTTTGGGCGGAGAAACCGCATCAAAAATGTAATTACTAAAAGCTAGGATAAACCCACCCCAGACCATCCCGTTAAAAACTTGGAAAACCAGTATCCAGTAAAAATTAGGAGAAAGAAGCCAGATACTCGGTACCAGCGGCATCAGCCAACTGGTAATAACCAAGACTTTCTTATTGCCAAAGCGGTCGCCGATGCGGCCCCAGTAACTCATCACTAAGGCCTGAGACAAAACACTGGTTACTAAAGTCATCATAAATTGGGTGTAAGAAAACTGAAGGTCCCTTAACAGATACACGGCGAAATAGGGGCCGGCAAACAGCGCGGCTAAATGCATCCAGCCGATAAAAAAAACAAAGCGGGCGAAATTTGATTTGGGCGACCGCCTGAGAAAATCCCATAGACTGAAACAATCCCGCTCAGAAAATTTATACGGCGGTTCCACCATTTTTTTAAGATAATAAACGCTTACCCCGCGGGCGATAAAGGCCGCGCCGAAAATAATCGCATAGCCAATCCATTCATTCACCGGTTTCCAGGAGTCCAGAATCAAACCGGCCGCGATAGCGGAGATGACGCTGAAAATAGAAGCAATCCGGTTTCTTTTACCGAAATAATCACCCCTTTCGTCCGGTGCCACCAGGTCGCCCATCCAGCTGTTCCAAGAGGGGATAGTAAAATGAACGCACGCCATATAAACGGCGACCATGATAATCAGCAAAATAGGTCCAATGTTAAACCAGAGTAACGGTAAAACGAATATCGGTATCCAGGTCAGCATCTGGATAAAACTGGGAGTGATAATCAAGGCCTTCCTTTGACCGACCTTATCCAGGAGGTTAGCCGAAATCAGTTGGGCAAAAGCAGCGATTAACAGGGGCAGAGAAGATAATAATCCGATGATTAAGTTACCGGCGTTAAGAAAAATGGCAAAAGGGGTAAGAAAACTTTCGCCAAAACCGGCCATAGTTGAATAGGCCGCGCCGTCAATGATGGAATACTTGAGACTTTTTTGATGAGTATCCGGCTGTTTGTTCATAATTGTAGACACAAATTCTATCTGTGCAAAATAGCGCGCAAAACAATCCGGATAAAAACCGGATAATCTTTAATCAGCGTTCCCTTTAAAATCGTACCCTGGCCTTCAATGGTAAAATTAAATTCCTGTTCGGTCCCGTTCAGGGAATCAATCACCACCACCCGAGTGGCTTTTAGCCCAGGCCGGGTAAGATCAGTCTGGATTTCATAAATTCCGTCTTTAACGCTGGAATAAACTTTTGAGTAAAAATAGCACATTAGCCGGCCGTTCGGCCAGGCGGCGCATAAAATAAGGATACCAGTGCGTTCCGTAAGGCAGATAAACCCGCATCCGGTAGCCCTGCCGCACCAGTTTTTGCTGTAAATCACGCCTGATACCGTATAACATCTGGAATTCAAATTGCTCAGACAGTATCCGGCGGTCTTTTACAAAATTTATCACCCAGTTAATTATTTTTTCGTCGTGCGTAGCAATCTCAGGATAACTGCCCCGCGCCAGGGCTTCCGGACTGAAAAGAATTTCCAGAAGTTTCAGATAATTTAAATCAACATCTTTTTTTGCGGGAAAAGCCAGATGGGCCGGTTCCTGATAAGCGCCCTTGCATAACCTGACCCGAGGACCTAAAGGTAAAAGATTTTTAAGATCATTTTCGCTGCGCCTTAAATACGACTGAATCACAATACCGGTATTGGAAAAACCCTCTTTGAGCAATGTTTGATATATCTGTAAGGTCCGGTCGGTATAAGGCGAGTCTTCCATATCAATCGTGATTAATTTCTGATGCCTTTTCGCCTCCTGCGCCACCTGCCTGATATTGTTTAAGCAAAAGGCGTCGCTGATGACCGGCCCCGATTTTCTGCCGAAGGACAGACCCGCCGGATTGGCGGGTTTCGGGGCCAGTCCCAGCTGGGTTAATTTGAGCGAGACGGTGATATTAAAATTATGCAATTCCGAAAAAGTCTTACCCTTCGGCATTGAGATAAGGCAGTTGATGATTTTTAAGTATTCCCGGATAACCTCAAAAACATCTTTTTCGTTTTGAACGCTTTCGCCCAGATAATCTAAAGTGGCGGAAATTCCCTGCCGGTTTAATTCGCGGCTGACGTTCAGTCCTTCTTCTAATATTTCGCCCGAGATAAACCGGCGGGAAACTATTTTAAAAGGCCCTGAAGTGGACAGAAGATTTTGAAGAATTCTCCGTTTGGAAAGAAATAAAAAAAAATGTTTCATTATAAATTCTTGAAAACAAAAATTTATTTAATACTTTCCTGGTGTTTGGTAGAAAATCTTATCCGATTTTCGGCGCGCAGGAGTGAATTCATTGCCCGTGGCAAATTAATATCCGGCTCGGGATGATAAATTCGTTTTAAGGCCCGCTGACGCGCCTGTTCGGCCCGGTTGACATCAATCTGCTCCGACCGCTCAGCGCTTTCGGATAAAATAGTAACCTGGCCGGATACCACTTCCATCAACCCGCCTCCGACGGACCAGCACCGATTGCTGCCTTCGCCGCGGGTAATAATTTCTCCGGCGGTCAGACTGCAAACAAAAGGGGCGTGCCCGGCCAGAACACCGAGATATCCTTCGTAAGCCGGGACGATAACCGAAACCACTTCCCCTTTAAAAATGCTCTGTTCCGGAGTAATAATTTCTAATTTAAATAATTTATCCATGGTTAGAGTTTTTTCGCTTTTTCAATCACTTCCTCAATACCGCCCACCATATAAAACGCCTGTTCAGGCAAAGTATCGTGCTTGCCTTCCACTATTTCCTTAAAACTTTTGATCGTTTCTTTAAGCGGTACATATTTACCCGGCGTTCCGGTAAATTGTTCGGCTACGTGAAACGGCTGGGAAAGAAAACGCTGGATTCGTCTGGCCCGGGCCACAATCCGTTTGTCTTCATCAGATAATTCTTCCATCCCCAGGATCGCAATAATATCCTGCAGATCTTTATAACGTTGTAAAATTTTCTGTACTTCACGGGCGGTCTGGTAATGTTCTTTTCCCAGAATCCGCTCATCTAATAAACGGGAGGTGGAATCCAGCGGGTCAACGGCCGGATAAATACCTAATTCCGCAATCTGGCGGGAAAGGTTTGTGGTCGCGTCTAAATGGGCAAAAGTGGTCGCCGGCGCCGGGTCGGTCAAGTCGTCCGCCGGTACGTAAATCGCTTGAATTGAGGTAATGGAACCGCGTTTGGTGGAAGTAATTCGTTCCTGCAATTCCGCCATTTCGCTGGCCAGGGTCGGCTGGTAACCGACCGCTGAAGGCATCCGTCCTAAAAGGGCTGAAACCTCGGAACCGGCCTGGACAAACCTGAAAATATTATCAATAAACAACAGGACGTCCTGCCCTTCCTGGTCGCGGAAATATTCCGCCATCGTTAAAGCCGTCAACCCAACCCGTAAGCGGGCGCCCGGTGGTTCGTTCATCTGTCCGAACACTAACGCTGTTTTGCTCAACACGCCGGAATGTTTCATTTCCAACCAGAGGTCATTACCTTCGCGGGTTCGCTCACCGATTCCGCCGAAAACTGAAAAACCGCCGTGTTCGGTCGCGATATTACGGATAAGTTCCATAATCAAAACGGTTTTACCCACGCCAGCCCCGCCGAAAAGGCCGACTTTTCCGCCTTTGGCATAAGGCGCTAAAAGGTCAATCACTTTTAAACCGGTTTCAAATATTTCAGTCGTGGTTGATTGGTCGGCCAGACTGGGCGCATGACGGTGAATCGGATACATATCTTCGGTTTTAATTTCTCCGATATCGTCAACCGGTCGGCCCAACACGTCAATTACCCGTCCCAGAGTAGCCCGACCCACCGGTACGGTAATCGGTGCGCCGGTATTAATCACTTCCATCCCGCGCACTAATCCGTCTGTCGAAGATAATGATACGGAACGCACAGCATTATTTCCTAAATGGAGAGCCACTTCCAACACCAGGTCGTTTTTTAACTGCCCCTGCTGGTTAATCTTAAGAGCCGTATGAATGGCCGGCAGTTCGCCGCTTTCAAAGACAACATCTACCACCGGTCCGATAATCTGAAGAACCTTGCCTTTATTATTTAGAGCACTCATTTTCATCTCCTATCTAATTGATTACACCGATTTTTGAATAGCGATTACACAGATTAGTGGTTCGGCTTCGCCTTTCGGTAAACTCAAGGGCTGAGCCTGCCGAAGCCTCACCACCCCGTCCGCCTTAGGCGGACTGCCGAGGGAATGTTACTGACCACTCGCACGTATCTGTGTAATCAGACATCCTCTCATTATAGGATGTCTTTAGTTTTTTATACTGGCTTGGTGTAAATCCGAAAGCCGCTTTGGAGATTTCCGCGGTTAGAATCTCGTTTTCCCGGTCTTTTTCAACGCCATGCTTTTTCCATTCATCGGTAAGTTCTTCGCGGATGGCGATACCGCGCATCCGTTTTTCTATCCAGTCGTCGCTGTAACCTTTGGCTTTATACAAAAGCCGGGTGCGTTTGGTGGCAATCTCAGGGTTTTCTATTTCCTGCACCCGCTCATATCCGACCCGGGCAAGCCAACGTTTGAATGGTTCGGCTTTGGGTGAGGGAAGGGACTGGATGATGCGGAACATACTTTCGGTATTGGCACAGTCGGTCTCGTATTTTTTGCCGTCTGATGCCTCTAATTTCAGTCCGTGACAAAATGTCACGACCTCGCTACCCTCTTCTTTTAAGCGTTGCTTTAACTTTCTCCAATACGCTCCGGCATCAATACTCTCTGTTAATACTTCACATACGTCTACTACTGAAAACCACCATTCGTTTTTATGGATGGCCTTACGGATTTTTCTACCGCGGAAAACGGCTATTTTCGTGGCGGGTATTAACTCATTAGCCATATTTTTTATTTCCAAAAACTCAATTTATCTTATCTCATCGCCTCTGCCCCGCCGACGATATCAAGTAATTCCTTGGTAATACCTGACTGGCGCGCTTTATTAAACGTTAAGGTTAAATCTTCAATAACTTCCTCAGCATTGTCGGTGGCGTTACGCATAGCCATCATCCGGGCGGCCTGCTCACTGGCCATTGATTCTAAAACAATCCGGTAAAATACCACTTCAATATAACGCGGCACGACTAAATCCAGGATTATTTTGGGCTCCGGCTCAAAAAGATAGCCGTAGGGAAGCGATTCCTGTCCCGCAGCCGACTTGGTTAACGACTGATTATCGGCTTCAGATTGACCCATCTTTTGACGGGAAATTATTTCCTCCGGTGTTAACAAGGGAAGAAATCTGGTCACCCGCGGTTTTTGCACCATCGGATTAATAAATTCCGAGTAAATCAACCAGACCTCATCCAAAATCTGTGATTCATACTGTCGTAAAACCGGCGCAATAATATTTTTGACACTGCGAAAATTAACATCGGTAGATAATTGCGTATGAGCGGTTAAAATTTCCAATCCGCCTAAGGCGGACTGTTTTTTAAAATAATCTCCGGCCTTGCGGCCCAGGGCAATAATTTTAATAACCGACGACATATTTTCTTTAATAAAATTGCCGGCCGTCCGTAAAAGATTATTATTATAACTTCCGCAGAGGCCTTTATCCGAAGCCATAATAACCGCGACTATTGTTTTTTGGGAAGCGCCGCTTGTTTCCCGGTGCTCGGAACCGGGTAAGCGGGTTTTCAGTAACGGATGAGTAATGGCTTCCGGCGGTAAATAGGTCAGTAAGTTATCCATAATCGCCTGCAATTTGGATGCATACGGACGGATGGCCAGCAGTTTGCCCTGGATTTTCTTCAGTTTAGCCGCTGAGACCATTTGCATCGCCTGCGTAATCTTTTTAATATTATTAACGCTGCGAATTTTTCGTTTTATTTTTCGCGTGCCTAACATAAAATATCCAAATTCCCGCGAATTACACACGAATTAGCACGAATTGATTCGCCCCGCTCATACGGGCGGGATTCATGCATACTTCATGATTATCTACAAAGGTTTCAACTTAGAGCGTCTAACAAAATGAGAAAAAATGCTTCTTTCTGTCATTCCCGTGTAAACGGGAATCCAGACCGTTACTTTCAGATCTGGATTCCTGCTTTCGCAGGAATGACATACGGAGTAGGTATAAAGTTATTCTGTTAGACGCTCTTATAACTATTTTTAAACTCTTCCACCGCTTTCTTTAACGTTTCTTCAGTTTTTCCTTCCAACTTTTTTGTTTTCCTGATTTCTTCACGGATACCGGGATGGTGTTCGTAAATGAATTTCTGGAATTCCTGTGCGAATGATTGAACTTTTTCAGCCGGCAAACTGTCCAGATAACCGCTGGTGCCTATAAAAAGAATAATTACCTGGTCTTCAACATCCATCGGCTGGTACTGCGATTGTTTGAGTATTTCCACCAGCCGTTCCCCGCGGATTAACTGGGCCTGCGTGGTTTTGTCCAATTCTGAGCCAAACTGGGCAAAGGCGGCCAGTTCACGATACTGGGCTAATTCCAATCTCAAGCGGCCGGCCACCCGTTTCATCGCCGGTATCTGAGCCGACCCACCCACGCGCGAAACCGATAACCCGACATTAATCGCCGGCCGGATACCGGCATAAAATAAGTCCGGTTCCAGATAAATCTGGCCATCCGTGATGGAGATAACATTGGTCGGGATATAACCGGAAACATCGCCGGCCTGGGTTTCCACGATGGGTAAAGCGGTCAGCGAGCCGCCTCCTAAGGCATCTGATAGTTTAGCCGCCCGTTCCAGCAATCTGGAATGCAGATTAAAAATATCGCCCGGATAGGCCTCGCGGCCGGGCGGTCTTCTTAAAAGCAATGATACCTGCCGGTAAGCGGCCGCATGTTTAGAAAGGTCGTCGTAGATAACTAAAGCATGTTTTTTATTATCGCGGAAATATTCGCCGATGGCGCAACCGGCGTAAGGGGCGATGTAAAGCAAGGGAGCCGGCTCGCTGGCGCTAGCTGAAACAACAATAGAATATTTCATCGCATCATATTTTTCCAGGGTTTGGATAATGGAAGCAACGGTTGAGGCCTTCTGCCCGATGGCGACATAAATACAAATAACGTCTTTTCCTTTTTGATTAAGAATGGTATCAAGCACGAGAGCAGTTTTTCCGGTCTGGCGGTCGCCGATAATTAATTCGCGCTGACCGCGGCCGATCGGAATCATAGAATCAATCGCTTTCCAACCGGTTTGCAAGGGTTCTTTAACCGGCTGGCGCTGGATGACGTTTGGGGCGCGCCCTTCAATCGGGTTGAATTGCTCGGTCACAATTAGTCCTTTGCCGTCCAGGGGATGCCCCAGCGCATCAACCACCCGCCCGATTAACGCTTCACCCACCGGCACCTGAACAATCCGGCCGGTTCCTTTAACCTGGTCTCCTTCTTTAATCACAGTATCATCGCCTAACACCACGCAACCGACGTGGTCTTCTTCCAGATTAAGCGCCATGCCATAAATTGGTTGATGAGCGGTCCGGCCTGCCCCACCCGCCTTAGGCGGACTATCGGAGCCTGATTTCTCTTCTTCCTTCGGTAGGAATTCTACCAATTCGCTGGCCATTACTTTGTCTAATCCATAAACACGAGCAATTCCATCACCGACCTGAAGCACCGTTCCGATTGTTTCCATTTTTAAAGCGCCTTCAAATTTGGTGATTTCCTGTTCCAAAATCGAACTAATTTCTTCAGGTCTGATTGGCATAACAATGGCTCCTTTATATATGAGAGTGTTTATCCGTCCCGCTTTAGCGGAACCTGTGGTTTCAACATAATCCTTCGGTATAATAAAATAGATAAAATAACGACCAGAATACACAGAAACAGGATGAGTTTAGTCTGGCTGACCAAGTGGGCAACTTCTTTAATCTGGTCGGACAGGACATAGCCGAGCCAGACCAGCAGCGGCACGCTGATAATGATAGCCAGAAAATCCATTAACAAAAATCGCCAGGCCTTCATTCTGGAAGCGCCGGCCAGAAGATATGCCCCGGCCCTTAAGCCGGGTGTAAACCGGCAGATAAAAACAGTTTTTTTTCCGTGCCGTTCATAAAAGTGATGAATTCTGGAAACACGATACGGAGTGAAAATTTTCCCAAAAAACCGCAGATTGAACACGCTTTCACCGAACCGCCGGCCCAGTCCGTACATCATAAAATCACCACCCAGAATCGCCATCATACAGACACTAATCATTAAATAAATATTCGCTTTCCCTTCAACGGTTACAAAACCGGCTGTTAATAAAATAATATCCTCCGGCACCGGAAAACCAACACCGGTCAACAGCAAAACGAGAGCCACCCCGATATAGGGAAAAGCATCGGTATAAGGAATAAAATAATTAAATAACCATTCCATTAGTAATTAAGGGTTCCTAAATAGTTTTTCTTAATAACAATTCTTTTATTTGATTCAGCCGGTGGGCGGCCGTTCCGTCGATCACATCATCTCCAATCTGGAGAGCCAGCCCGCCCATGATTCCCGTTTCCTGATGCACTTCCAGGATAATTTCTTTGCCGCTCAGCCGGGCTAATTTAGCCCGGAGCAGTTCCTGCTCACTATTTTTTAAAGGGTAAAAAGATTTTACTTTTACCCGCATAATCCCGCGGTCCCGGTCGCTTAAAAAATCATAGGCTTCTTTAATCTCCGGCAGGCATTCAAAACGGTTCTTTTTGATTAACAGTTCTATAAATTTAAAAGTTACGGGCTGAATTTTTTCGCCGACGATCCGGGTTAAAAAATTCTTTTTGCGTTCCCGGCTGATTAAAGGATGATTTAATACTCTGGAAAATTGTTTTGATGCCTGGTATAACCGGTTCAGACCGGCCAGATCCTCTTTCACCGGCTCAAGGATTCCCTTCAGCCGGGCGATGTTAAGCAAGGCCCGGGCATAACGTTTGGCAATAATTCTTTCTTGCATAGTTTTACTTATTTTCCCGGCGCAGCCGATTCCAAATCATTAATAAATTTCTCCACCAGTTTGGCGTGGATTTTTTCATCCATTTTCTCTTCAATCACCCGGGAAGCGGCGGCAATGACTAAAGTCACCATCTCATTTTTTAATTCGGTCAGCGCTTTCTTCTTCTCGTGGTCTATTTCCACTTTTGCCTTACGCAGGACGTTATTCGCCTGGGAATGCGCCTCGGAAATGATACCGGTCTTCGCGTTTAAACCCTCTTTGATCGCGGACTGGATCTTCTGGTACGCCTCTTTTTCTATCTGGACAATTCTGGACTGGTATTCCTCACTCAACCGGGCAATTTCTTTTTTATCCAGGTCAATCTTATTAAAAGTATCGTCAATCTCCTTTTTGCGGCTGTCCAGATGCTGCATCACCCGGCTGAAAAGCGCCTTTTTAAGAACGACAAAAAGAATAATGAAGTTAATAACCAGGATAAGAATCACCTGTAAGTTGCCGCCCATTGTATCAAAGAAATTCTTAAGTGATTGTAATAAATTTTGGAGCATAAATATTTGCCTCTCTCTTAATGATTACACCGATTTTAGGCGGTAAAAATTACCGGTAATCACATCATTTCTAATTATAATACCGTGGTTGTCCCCCGATGTCGCCTTGGGGGACAACCTGATTCTTTTAATGAACGCCACCTTTAGCTTTCTTTTCCGCCTCGTAAGTATCCATCACTTTCTGGTTGTCCAAGGCATCCTTCCCATACTTTGCTTTAATGACCTCGTTCAAACTGCCCTGCAGGAAGAAACCGGTAACCAGGAGTGTATAGATAACCAGGGTTTCAATCAAAGCGAGACCGATAATCAGCGAAGTAAAAATCCGGCCGCCGGCTTCGGGCTGCCTGGCAATGGCTTCAACAGCGCGCCAGATGGCGCGTGATTGGCTGAGTGCGCCAATAGAAGCGGAGATTGCCATTCCGAACCCGATGGCTAAAGCGATCATCGCTGGTGTCCAATCCATTTTTTTATCACCTCCTTTGATACACGAATTCACACTAATTCAACACAAATTTACACGAATTAATTCACGCGGCGACGAATTTCTATTTTATCGGAACCAAAATTGACCAAATAACCCAACCGGTAACCAGAAGCATGAAGATAATAATATAATTGTTTTTCAAAAACCTTTGGCATCGTTAAAACAGATTTGATTTCCAGAATTATTTTATCTTCAATTATAAAATCAGGTTCATAAATACCGACTTTTTTGCCGTCATATTCTATGACTAATTTCTTTTTGGCCAGGTATCCTGTCCCGTTATTATCAAATTCTATCCTTAAGGCTTTCTGGTATATATCTTCCTTATGACCCGGGCCAAGAGTATTATATATTTTGTAAAGACAACCAACTATTTTATATGATAATTCCTTGTATAATATTTCTACTTTTTTACTCTGATTCGTGTCCATTCGTGTATTAATTCGTGTTTATTCGTGTATCAATGTTCCTCATGCGCCGTCAATAACATAATATAAATAGATGAAAGCGCTGTAAAAATAAAGGCCTGTAAAAACGAGGTAAAGACCGCAAAGAAAAACATCACTATCTGAAGCGGCATCATCGGAAATCCCATATTAACCAATGCAATAATAATCGTATCTTCTCCGGAAATATTACCGAATAATCGTAATGATAACGAGACCGGCTTAATCAGTTCTCCTAAAATATGCAAAGGAAACATCATCGGCGCCATGACCCACATCGCGAACCCCTTGGGCGAACCGGCCAGATGCTTAAAATACCCCCCCCATCCGTTTTCCTTGATGCCATAGACCTGCACCATAATAATCACCACCAGCGCCATAGAAATTGTGCAATTCCAGTTGGCCGTGGGCGAAATCATTCCGGGAATCAGCCCGAGCAGGTTAAGGCAGAAAACAAAAATAAAGGTGGTCCCTAAAAGTCCCAAATACTTTCGGCCGCCCGGTCCGATTAAGGAATCAAGCAATCCCCCCAAACTATCAACCACGGTTTCCATCAGCGCCTGCAGGCGGCCGGGTGATTTATTAAGACGCCTCGTAGCAATCAGGGACAGGATTATCAGAAACCCCATTATCAGCCAGCTGGATATGATTATCTTGAAATAGGTCTCGCCGTGCTCGCCTTTCAGAAATTCGGGCAGGAGATTACTTTCTGAAAGTTTCCGGTAGAGCGGCGTTAAAACACTTGGTAAATGCTGTTCAGCAGCCATAACAACTTCATTTAGAAAAATAGATTAAAACGACAATAATCATTACCAGCAAAATTGCGGTCATCCCGATTATAAACGGCCAGATCAGAAAAAATTTAGCCTGAGTGAGAAAATAAATAATTAAACCCAGTACTGAAATTTTTAAAAGAGCAAGCAACCCGAATAAAAATTTTTTGCCGGTTGTAATTTTTTGTTCCGGTTTGAATAAATTGCCTAAAAGGTCCCAACTGACTAAAGGAAAAATGCCGATGAGTCCGCCCAAGGCAACATTTAAACCATGGGTTAGTGAAAATAAGAACAAAACCGGCACAAAAATTACAATGCCGCTTAATAATAAAATAAGATAAATCTTTTTAAGAGATAATGTCATTTTTTAACAGCGTTAATTTAATTTGGCAATTTTGTAATTTTTTTTATTCTACTTTTATCGTAATCTGAACGGTTGTAAAATCACACCAACCGTGGGCCGTACTGACGTCCCGAAAACCAAATTTATAGGTATAATTTCCAGCCTCCGGTTGCGTAAATTCTAACTCCCTGTCAAAAATTCGTCCCCATTGAAAACCGCTGCCGGTTTTCCAACTTTCGTTTTCCAGCAAATACCATTGGAAGTGTGACCAGTCATCGCCTTGAATCATCTCGGCATTAAGTTTGATTTTATAGGTTTCACCGGAAGCAACAGTTTTCGGACCGCTAATGGTTACCTTGACATTACAATCAGGAACTTCTTTAGTATCCACCTGAATATTCCCAACCGGCACTCCCTGTTTCACCCAGAAAAACCAGTTAATTCCTTCCATCACCGTTTTGATGAAAAAGTCAAGTTGAGTCCCCTCAGTGTAAGTTTCCGTAACATCAACCTGGAATTCCACGGTTTTATCATCAATGACATGCACCGAACCAGCAACCACTTCCCCTTGTTCGGAATTAACCACCGTGACGCCGGTTAAAACAGGACGTAATTTTATCTGGGGATTGGAAGTCTCAATTCTAATGAGCTGTCGTCCGGCTCCTGTACTGGTCGGTGTTACCTGCCAGTCGGATTGTTCCTGAAGCGCGCCGGTTTGGGTAGGCAAAGTGCATAAGGCGGCGACTGAATTTAACTTGTTTTCGTTAATGTCCTGTGGGTTTTTTAGATAGACCATAAAGGCGTAACGGGTGGGCCAAGTGGTCGTACCCCATCTAAAAGACCCGGCCCGGTCCAACCAATTAATTTGACCTGCCGCGGTATACTTAAAATTCAAAAGAGTCGGATTATCTTCCCACTCACCCACACTGGGCAGAGGCGGCTGAACAGGCGCTAAAGGATAAATAACGTCATCAATGCTGTTCCCGTCCGCATCCAACCATTTGGCGCCAACTTCATAGGGCGCATCGTGCATAGAAAGAAGTGTTGCATTAAAAGTGACCGTTACCGGAAAACCGGCTTCGTGACCTTTGCCATAAGCAGGTAAAGGAGAAATATCAATGTCTATCGGAATCGCCCAGATGGGGTTGGTATAACAGCGGTATTTAAAAATTTCTCCTTTAAAAGCGCCTAAGGCAAAAACCGAAGGCAAATTAACCTCTTCTTCTTTCTCAACAAATTTATAATTTGGCGCGTTTTTGTCACCAACCGTTAATATTTTATTAGCGGCCAAATAACCATCCATAGTTTTTACCGGATTTTTCCTATCTGTTTTATACAATTCAATAACGGACGGATTACCGCCAAATTCTTCGGTATTTTCCCAGGTATATTTATAAATCATATCTTCACATTCTTTGCGTATTAGCATTGTCCGACTACCATCAAATACACCTTCACCGCCAATTTGTCCGTCGTCATCTTTATATGATTCTTCCGGAGTGGTTTTTTGATTATGCCATGATAAATCCGTCTGGTCAAATTTACCATCGCTATCAATATTAAATTTCAGTAAAGGCCCGCTGGTCATCACGCATTTCCCCTGTTTCATTTTAACCATATCGCCGTCTTCTAAAACATAAGTCCGGAGTTTGCCAAAGGCATTATCAGTTATCTTGTTACCTGAGGGAGCCACATCACTTAATAAAGTAGCATGATTGGTTGTGTTATAATTATAATCCCCATGGGCATCCGAACCATTGAGAACATAAAGTTTTCTGATAAATTTCTTTTTCTCTTCATCGCGGTTATTCGGGTCAATCAAATTATAAACTAAACCTTCTTGAACCTGATTAAAATACTTTAGCAAGCCCATATTAAGGCGTAAATCCCATTTAGGGTCTAAGGCCCATTTATGTTTTCCGCCAAATGGATTTAAGGATAAAAAATCTTGCCGGGTTAAACCACTGCGGCCATAAAAATTCATCTCGTTCCAGATTTGTAAACCGTTATAAACGAAATTCTTTTCCGGAATATTGGCTCGCACCCACTTCACTTCATTATAATCTGGAGGAAAATTAGCGGCTAACCTGAGATATTCGTCAGGCCAACCTAATTCCCGTACTCCATCACCATCTAAGGGATGAGCGGAGAAACTATACATCTCAGGATTAGGAATCAAGACTTCTTTCATCACCCGGCTTAAGGGCCAAGGGTATCGGCCGAGAACTGAAAAAGACGTCCGCCGTGCCAGACCGGTGTGTC
>ERZ1292633.1329-Hain-H41-02um-R1-1329-length-26885-cov-5_pt1 | contig 26885 bp, 20 predicted proteins | sample MGYA00564406_ERZ1292633 | MGnify/ENA primary metagenome ERZ1292633 (study PRJEB36523, sample SAMEA6512639) | groundwater metagenome | collected 2019-01-08 | study: AquaDiva: Metagenomics assemblies of 32 groundwater samples | reverse complement strand
CCTTTTTCTAGCAATATTTTAGTTAATTCAATTTTAAAATCATAATTATTTTGATCATTATCTTTATGGTTTATTGATTTTTTGGCTACATAAGAAACTAAAGCAAAGGGATTATTTGATTCTAAAAGCTCTTTTTCATTATTTTTTGATATGTCATAAGTTCTATATTGGTAATTTACTTTTGTTTGTAAAAACTCTCTAGTATAAAAATTAGATTTATGAGCATCCCAGCATAAGTAAAAACAGCTATAATCTAAGATATTTTATCATGAATATGTTTTTAATTAGATTTTATGAAAATAAGTGTTAAAATATTAGTAGTTATTGTTATAGATTTTTAAAATGAAAAAACTAATTGTTCTAATTTTATTAGAAATGCTTGTTGTAAGTTGTAATAGAACATCAAATTCAAATCTTTTATTCAAAGAACAAGAAATAACTGATGCAAAGGAAATAATAATAAAAAGAAATTTATCTGAGTCTGCATCGGCTTCAATTTCTTCTATGAAAATTTATTCTAAATCAGAAAAAATAAAAAAAGTAGGATCTTTGGGTGTAGAAGTTGTTAGAGTTCCTGAAAATGCTACATTAGAAACAGCTTTAGAAGAATTAAGAGCAAATTCAAATATAGAATATGCAGAGCCAAATTATAAAAGAAAAATGTCAATCTCAGACGATGTTTTTAAAGATTATAAACCTCTTGATATAAAGGAAGAGCTTTTAAAGAACTTTTCTTTAGATAAGCAATCTAAAATTTTTTCAGCTAGTACTTTTTTTAATGATCCAGATATAAAACTTCAATATGCTTTAGAAAGTGTTGAAGCAGAAAAAGCATGGAAAATAAATGAAGGTAATCAGACTGTAATTGTTGCTGTTACAGATACTGGAGCAGATTTAAATCACCCTGATTTAAAAGATAATCTTGTTCAAGGTTTTACTGCTGTTAATGGAACAACTTCTCCAAATGATGATAATGGTCATGGAACGCATGTATCAGGCATAATTTCAGCTATTTCAAATAATCAAAAAGGTGGGGTTGGTTTAGCTCCAAAATGTAAGGTAATGCCTATAAAAGTTCTAGCTGCCTCAGGTCAAGGGAATGATTCTGATATTGCAGAAGGTATTGTTTGGGCAGTTGATCATGGTGCAAAAATTATAAATATGAGTTTAGGTGGCCCTGAAGAAGGTAAAACATTAGAAAATGCTATGAAATATGCTTATAATAGTAATGTTTTAGTTGTTGCAGCTATGGGTAATAATGGAAAAAAAATAAAAAACTATCCTGCTTCGTATAAAAATATAATTGCAGTTGGTGCAACAAATGAAAAAAATCAAATAGCATCTTTTTCTAATTTTGGTGATTGGATTTCTGTTTCTTCCCCAGGGTTTAAAATATATTCTACTTTCCCTTCCTATAAGGTTGATTTGAGTAAACTTGGATTGACAGCAAATTATACAGTTTTGAGTGGAACATCTATGTCAACACCTTATGTATCAGCATTAGCCGCTTTAGTATGGAGTAAAAACTTAAATATGAGTAGAGCCGATGTTAGAAAAAAAATTGAAAAGAATTCTTTTGATCTTGATAAAAAAGGATTTGATGAACTTTCTGGTTTTGGCTTAATATCTGCATACAAATCATTATTAAACTGAAAAAAATATAAATTCTATTAACACATTAAACTATATGTGATATATTATACACTTAGTTCAATAGTTAAATTTTAACTTTAATATAAGGTATTGTTAAGTTATTTTTATATTATTAGTTTTCAAAGTTTAATTTTTTTGTTTAAGGTGTATAATATATTATGTTTGACTTAGATTTTAAAATTTCTAAGTTTATTGTTTTGGTGAAGTAGATATAAGATGCTTGAGGCACAAAGTTTTACCTCAGTAGGTAGTATAATAAAATATTATAGGGAATTGAAAAAAATTTCTGTGACTTATGTCGCTGAAAAGACAATGATTCCTGAAAGATTTCTTCATGCCTTAGAAAATGATGAAAAAGATATTACCCCATCCTTAGTACATACTTTTAGCTATATAAAACAATATGCTAGTTTATTGGAACTTGATGGACTTGGTCTTATTGAGTTGTATAAAAAACAAATAAATGTTTATACCAATAGCCAAAATAATGATTTAAATAGTAATATTTCTAATGATAATGAAGTAAAAATTTTAAATAAAGATAATAGTATGAGTGAAGATATGGTTTCAGCAGTAGAAAACAATATAGATATTGATGTTAGTGTAAGTCAAAAATCTATGGAAAGTATTGTAGAAAATAAAAGACCTGTCTCTAAAGTAATAGAGCCTAAAATATCAAACGAAAAAGACACTATAAAAAAAGATCTTACTAAAGTTAATATTCCTAGCAATGGCAATGGTAATGGGAATGGCAACGGAATGAAATCTAAACAAGATTCTAATAATCTATCAAATTTGGTAAAAAATATTCCTTCTAAAAATACTGAAGAAAAAGATGAAAACTCATCTAAAGAAATCGAATCTGCCAAAGAGCAAGCGGAAAGAATAAGAATGCAAGCTAGAAGAGATGCAGATAAAATGATAAGAGAAGCTCAAGAATACTCTAGACAAGTTTATTATGAATCAAATAAACACCTTAGTGATACTAGAAAATACGCTGAATTTGTTTTAACAGCTATTGAAAAAGAATTTGAAAAATTACTCTCAGAAGTTAAAATGGGAAGACAAGTTTTAAAGAAAGTTGAAAATACACTTCCAGAACCATTGGAAATTAAGAAAACTGAAAAAATATTAGAAAATGACATCCCGTCGTCTAAGATTGAAAAAGAGAATTTAGACGAATCAAAAGTTATTTAGGATTTGTGATTATTTAATAATTTTGAGAAATTTAATTCATTATTCTAATGTATAAATTTTGTTTTTTATATTTTTCTTAATTTATTGTTATATATCTATAAATAAATATCCTTATTTTAAACTTAAATAAGAACATATTCTTATTTTTTTCTGAAAGCTAAAGAAGTTTACAAAAGGTTACCTGTTATATTCATTAAAATTTGTTTTTTTGATGTTAATTGATTGAAAAAATTAAATATAATATATGTATATGTATATGGCAAAAGTTATTATTAATAAATTTCTAAAAAAAATAAGTAGTGGTATAGATGATATCCTTACTTTACCTGATAATGTAAATTTTTTCTATTCAAAAGAATATATAAGTTCAATGATTACAGATAGTTTTAAATTTGATATTGATGTTCATAGTAAAACATCTAATGATATTATCTTTACGTTTACTATAAAATTTGAAATAGATGAGAAAAAATGTACTATTTTTATAAAATACTCAAATAAGCATACTTTTAAAAATAAACAAATTATTGAGCTAAGTGATATAATTAATTTTGAATATGATAATAACCTTCAAGAAAAAGTAAAAAACTTAATATGTAATGAATTTGATATAAAAATAAAAGAATCAAGAATTCCTTTGAAATATAACCCATTATGAAATTAAGTTAATTTTAATATAAATTACTTTTAAATGTATTTATAAACACCAAAAAAAATGTATAATTTAATTATAAGAATTGCTTTTTAAGGTAATTGAATGACAGAAACTCCTTTAAGTAAAAAAATTAATTTGAATGCCTCTCAGGATTTATCGGCTTTTATGTCTATGGGACTTCCACCAGAAGTATTAATGACACTTACGTCAATAAAAGAAGCCTCTGATATTGAAAAAGAGAATGAAACAATTAAAACTAAAAAAGTATTTGTAGAAAATCAACAAAAAGATTTATCACATCTACACGGAATGGGATTACCAGATGAAGTAATACAAACATTGAGGGGAATAAAATCAGAAGATTTTAAAAATCAAAAAGCTCAATCAGAAGCAAAGCAAGCACAACTTTTATCTCAGCAACAATTTACAAAATCGACTATTCCTCCTGGATTATCTGGAATGAAGTTTAATCCTCTTACAGGAGGTTTTAATGTACCTAAAGAACTACTTGATAAAGCGAACAATATAAAAAATGTTGAAATTGATAATAGAGAAGAAATTTTAACTAATCAAAATATTGTAAATTTTGACAATCTAGTTCCTCAAATTAAAAAAGAAGAAGTAATTCCTGAATTACCTTTTGAAATACCTACAATGTCTTTAAGCGACTTAGTTTCTTCTATGAATTCAAATATTTCTAATGATAATAATAATATTAGTGTGTCTGAAACTATAAACTATTCTGAAAATGAATCAAAACAAGTTGAAAATGCTTTAATAAGAAGTATGCAAATAAGTGAAGAAGGTGTTTTCTTAGGGATAATTTTAAATCTTACAAAAAAATCAGAAGCTATTGAAATATTAAACAAACAATGTAAAACTCAATTTTCTCATGATTATGATGATAATATAATATCTTATGAACTAGATGGAATAAATATGTATATTGAGGAAGATTTAGTACTTCAATTAGAATTTAAAAGAGGTTTTGAAGGCTCGACAGTAAAAGGTTTAAAAATAGGTGATAATGTAGAAAAAGCACTAGAATTATATGGAAAACCTGTTATGAAAACACCTAAGGGAGCTGTTTGGAAAAATTTTAAAGTATTTTATGAAAAAGATATTATTCACTCAATAAAAATACAAAGATAATACTATTGATTTTTTTTGATCTAAAGAGTATATTTCATTGTGGTTTATATTTAATTTTTTGTTAGATGACTAATTTATTTAGCCCTATTAAAATTTTGTTTTCCAGTGTGTTTATTTTTTCTTCACTGTCATTTTGTAATGACGTTTTTTCTAAAGAAGTTCCTAAAATAAAATTAAATACAAATAATAATAAAAAAACAAAAGAAGTTGAAAAAATAAAGCCTGAAAAAATAAAAATAGAAAATATAACAATAAAATCTAAAGAAGAAATAAATAAAGTTTTTGATATTGGTGTCAAATTATATGAATCACAAAAATATGATGACTCTATCAAAGTTTTTACTAAAATAACAGAAAAATTTCCTGGTTACGGAGATGCTCAATATTATATTGGGTTATGTAATTTTAGCCTTGGTAGTTATTATAAATCAATTGCTTATTTTTTAGAAGCGAATAGAATATTTGAAGGCTCTAAAATGGATGCAATGTTCGGAGCTTCATTATCTTACCTTAGTTCTGGATATGTAGATGAAGCTCGTTTAGCATTAGAAAAAGTTATAAAAGAGAGTAAAGATCAAGAACTAATTGATGATGCTCAAAATTGGCTTTTTACAATAGATGAACAAAGCCTACAAAAAGCTAAAGTTGAATTATTAACTACTGATATAAGATTTAGAGAAGGTGTAGAATATTTAGATATACAAAATTATCAAAAAGCTGAAGAATCTTTTAGAGCATCTGTTTTAGATAAACCAAATAAACCATTACCATTATATTATTTAGGAAATGCCTTGTATTTAAGAGAAAAATATAAAGAAGCTATTCAAACCTTTGAAAAAATTATAATTGTTGATCCAAATTCTAAAATAGCAAAAGATTCTAGGCTGTACATACGAGTGATAGAAGATATTGAAGCCTCATCTCAATATTCAAAACCTTTGTCATTCCAAATAACAACAGGAGCGATTCATGATAGTAACCTCTCTTATTCAGATACATCTGAAATAATTATGAGCGATATGTCTGGCATTATTAATTTAGGATTAGATTATAATATAAATAATAATGTAAGATCTGGATATAACTATTATGCCTCCATTTTTTCTGGTATAAATGATAAAATACCTAATTTAACCATACAAAGTTCAGATTTTAATATTCAAAAACACTCTATAAATGTAAAAACAAATTATTCTTTTAACAATAATCTTTTGACAGAAGGAGAGATATCAGGTAATTGGTATTTATTAGGAGGCAATAGCTTTCTTTTAAATGGTAGAATAAGTCCCAAAGGGTATTTCTATCTAAATCAAAATTTAGTTACAGTAATACAATATCTCTTGGATTTTAATGACTATTCTTTTTTTAAAACAAGAAATAGTATTGATCATACATTAGATATATCTCAATATTTTTATTTTTTGGAACATTCTCTTTGGTTAAAAACAGCTTATGTTTTCAAAAAAACAAATGCTAACGATCAAATATTAAGAGAATCTGGAAATTTAACAGATGGAAATAAATATAATTTAGATTATAATTTTATTAATTCATTTATAGAAAATAATTTTATTCTAAACTTAGGATTTAATAATTTACCATTTAATGCAAAATTAAAATTAGAAGGTAAAATAGCTATTAATAATTATGATAGTAATGATCTTTATAGAGTAACAAGTCCAATTACTAATATTGCAACTGGTAATCCTGAAAATAAACTAATAAAAGAAGTTCAGAAAAAACGAAGTGATTTATTATATTCAACAGGTTTTAATTTATCAGTTCCTATTTATCAAAATATAAGTGCAGGATTATTTTATAACTATACCAATAATACATCTAATATAAAAGAAGATGATTATTCTTCAAGAAGTTATGAAAAACATACATCTGGTATTAACTTTACCTATGATTTTTAATTAAAAAACAAAAACCCCTTTCGGGGCTTTTGAATCTAAATATTTATACTAAAAGAAAACTGGTTTGAGAAAAATAATTAAAGATAGAGTTATGTTTACAAAATTCTTATCTCTTTACTTTTCACTTTTTACTTCTCACTAAGTATAACTTAGTTTTTATTTATGTCCATTTATTGCAATTTTGTAACCTTTTGCAATATTTGCTGTTCTTGTTTCAACTTGTCCAACTTGAGATTTAATATTCTTAAGTTCATTATTAACAGAAATAGCACTGTCTATATCATGTCTTCCTGAAGCTGTAACAATTTTACCATAAGTATTTTGAGATTGAGTTTCAAGGTTACTTTCATCTTGCTGAGGATTATATTTTTCAACTTCATCACCAAGAACTTTTAATTCAGCAGAAGCCTTTTTATGTTTATTATCAATAGAACTTCCAATTAATGCACCAATAGCTCCAGCAGCAGTTAATCCTATTCCTGCTCCAATCATAGCTGTTTTAGGATTTTTACCTACTAAATACCCTGTTACCCCACCAACAACAAGACCAGCACCAGCACCAATACCGCCAAAAGTTTTACCTCTTCCTTTTACTTGTCCAGCTTCAGAATCTGCTAATTTATAAAGAGTTTGTTTTACTTCTGTTGGAGAACTTTTTGAATTTTTTATTTCAGTAATATTAGAAAAAGCATTAGATATAGATCTATCAACACCTTTTACAGTATTATTTATATCTGGTAAATCAGATGTTTGTTGCTCAATATTGTTTAAAGCACTATTCAAAATTTCATAAGATGTTTTTAAATCAGATCTTTTTCTTTCAAGAGGGCTAGTATCTATATCTGGTTCTGCTGGAGGTACATAAGTTCCACCACCTGTTTGCTGTCCACCACCATTAAAAGGATCACTGTGTATTCCACCATTGTTTCCACTTGGTTGTTGTCCACCACCACTAAAAGGGTCGCTGTGTATTCCGCCACTATTTCCACCAGATGGTTTATTTCCGCCACTAAAAGGATCATCTTTAGGACCATAAACTCCTGCATAAGGTTTGTTAGATATAACATCATCTATCAAACTCCAAATCTGGATGTTTCTTGAATCTTCTACAGCATTTTTAGCTGTTATGTTTACAGATCTAGAAATACCATCATTACTTTGTCTGCTGATATCTTTTATTGATCTTAAACCACTTTCCATTTGTCTTATAGCACCAGCAAATTCTCTGTTATTACTAACTAAAGCATCTACTTTTGCCATTCCTTTGAGATCATAAGTACTACGTTCATAAACAGTAGCTTTTGCATTTGAAGCAATACTATTAATATTTTTTAATGATTCTAATCCGTTTGTAAAAACATTCAAAGGCTTTCCTTCTACTAGCTGACCATTTGAAACTGATACAGAATCAGATTTCATTGCTGTAGCTAATTCTGTGGTACTCATGTTTCCATCTTTATTTGAATCAACTTTATCTTTTAATTGTTGATTCCCGCTAAGCTCATTTACAAAACCATCTTTGTTCGAGTCATAAGATTTTGCAAGAAGGTTGAAATTATTGAAACCTACTCCTGACATAAAAACTCCTAATAAAAAAAAATTAAACCTAATATAATATATTATAGACAAATTAAATTAAAACTTTCTTTATGTTAAAGATTAATTGATAGTTTTTTCTTTATTTATTGGAATTGTGAAAGAAAAACAAGTCCCTTCATTTTCTTTACTTTCAAACCAAACCTTTCCATTATTGAGTTCAACTAATTTTTTTACTATTGCTAAACCTAAACCAGTTCCTCCATACTTTCTTGTAGAAGTATTATCAGATTGATAAAATTTTTCAAAAAGTCTTTTTTGATTTTTTTCTATGATGCCAATTCCATTATCTTTTATTTGAAATAAAATACTATCATTGTAAGATTTTACAATTACTTCTATTAAACCAGTATTTTCAGGAGTAAATTTTATTGCATTTCCAATTAAATTTATTAGTATTTGTTTTATTTTATCTGGATCGATATAAATGGGAGGTAAATTATCTTCTATTTGAGTAGTTATTTCCATATTTTTTTCTTCTATAAGAGGTCTTAACATTTCAATTACTTCAAAAACATTTTCACTTGCATCTAAAAGTTGATTATACATAGGCATGTGTCCAGATTCTAGTTTAGAAAAATCTAATAAATCATTTATAAGACGTATTAACCTTTCACCTTGATTTTGAATTTTACTTAAATAATCTAATTGTTCATCTGTAACATCTCCAACAAAACCATCTTCCATAAGGTTTGCAAATCCCATCATGGCACTTACAGGAGTTTTTAATTCATGACTTACAACAGCCATAAAGTCTGATTTCATTTTTTCTATTTCTTTATCTTTTGTAATATCATGAAAAACTATAATTTTATTTATAATTTCAGTTTCATTTTCATCATTAACAATTACAGGTGCGGTAAGTATTTTATAATAAAATTTGTCTTCAATATTAAAATCGGTTTCATAAAAATCAAGTTCATTGTTATTTAAAAGTACAACCAAAGAATCAAATATTTTTTTATTTTTTGCTGAAATGATAAAATCATTTATTTCAGATAATTTATAACCAGATAAATAAGGTATATTATCATTCCCAGAGATAATAGAGATTAATTTTTCAAATGCTTTATTATAATTTATTATTTTATTATTTTCATTTATTACCATTATAGAGTCAGGAATATTACTTATAATAGATTGTAATTTTTTATTAGCAACTTCCAATTTGTATTTTTGTTTTTTTAATTCTTCATTTGATTCGGCAATTTCTAAAGTTCTTTCTATTACCATATCTTGCATATCACTATATAAATGGATATTTTCTAAAGTTATTACAGTTTGATTCAATATGGTTCTTATAACATTTATTTTTTCTGGACTAAAGATAATATTTTTATCTTTTTTATCAAAATCTATAAAAATTAAAGCGACTGGTTTTTCTTTTATAAGAATAGGAAAAATAATAAAGTTTTTTAATCCTAACAAATCAAATTCACGTATAAAATTATCTATAATAACTTCATGTTTTATTATAGCTTCCATAGTTTTTTCAGTAATATCTATATTATAATGTTTTAAATCTATATTTTTTTCTAATGAAGATAGTATTTTACCAATATACTTATTTTTAGATATATTTATTTCCATAAAAAGAGTTTTTTTGGAGTCTAAAAAAGTTGAAATTTGTTCTACAATTAATTCAGTCGCTTCTTTATAATCAGTGATAGAATTAAGTTTACTTGTTAAATAGAATAATAATTTAAATTCTTCATTATTATGCTCATACTTATTAGATTTGTCATTTACTATTAATTCATTGATAAAATTATGAATAAAAATAGAAAATAAATTTATTATACAAAGAATTATATCTATATCTTCTTCTTTTATCTCATTATCTATAATAAAAGCAATAAAACCAAAGTCTTTATTTTTATTTTTTAATCTAAAAAATATTGAATTATCGCATTCTAAAAGATCTAATAAATAATCATTTTCATTTGAAATATTTGATAAATTAGAATTCAAGACTTTTTTTGATAAATAGAAATAATCTTTATCTGCAAATTCATGAATAATTAAATCAAAAACACTTTTTTTTAGAAATAAATTATCAAATTTAGAAAAACCATCTGTTGAATAATGAAGAATATTATTACTATTAGAAAGTAAAAATAATTCATAAGACGAAAAATCAAAAAAAGAAGAAAATATTTCTTTGTTTAAAGTATTAATTTGCTCTAATGAATCACAACTAGAGAATTTTTGTATAATATCATTAAAATTATAATTATTTTTTATGTTTATATTATTCATCTTCTTGATCTGTTTCATCATCATCTTCTAAAAGTTCTACATCTTTAAAATCCCTTAATTTTTTAAGGTCATAATCGGAATAAAAATCTCCTGAATTTTCAGATTTTACATAAGTCCTTTGTGATGATTGAAAAAAAGGTTGTGAAAAGATACTTTGTTTAAATTCTAATATTCTACTTAAAACTTCTTTTAGAGGCTCTTTCACCAACATTTTTTTTTCAGTTCTTAATGTAATAAGTGTGTCAGGAACAGATTCAATAAATTCTATTAAATCACAATTAAGAATAAATTCTCTGCCATCAAGTCGTGTTAATCTTATCATAATTTTATCCCAATCTAAGCTAATGTTAGAATTTCATATCCATCATCTGTAACTAATATAGTATGTTCAAATTGAGCAGAAAGAGAGCCATCTACAGTAACTGCTGTCCAATCATCTTTTAATATTTTCATATTATATTTACCTATATTTATCATAGGCTCGATTGTAAAAGTCATTCCTTTTTTTAAAGTCATTCCTGTTCCTTCTACTCCGTAATGTAAAACAGTTGGTTCTTCATGAAACTTTCTACCTATTCCATGACCAGTAAACTCTCTTACTACTGAATATTTGTTAGATTCTGCATATTTTTGTATTGCACTTCCTATATCTCCAATTTTTGAGCCATGTTTTACAGTTGCAATTCCTTTCATCATACATTCATAAGTAACTTCTACAAGTTTTTTAGCTTCAGGAGAAACCTTACCAACATAATAAGTTCTATTTGTATCTCCATGAAATCCTTGAAAAAAATTAGGAAAATATCCTTTAGGGCTTTTTTTCAAAAAAGCATCAATATCTTCTTTAGTAAATTGACCTTTATATGCTGTAACATCTATATTTATTATATCGCCTTGTTTTAATTTATGTTTTGCAGATGGGATTCCATGACAAATAACATCATTTACAGAACTACAGATACTTTTAGGAAATCCCTTATAATTGTATGGGGAAGGGTAACAATCTTTACTTAAAATATAATCATGGCATATTTTATTTAATTCTATTGTAGTTATTCCAGGTTCAATATGTTTTTCTATAATATTTAAAGTTTCAGCAGCAATCTTACAAGCCTCTCTCATTATTTTTAAATCTTCTTCGGTTTTTATCGTTACCACTTTTTAACTCCATTAATAAATTAGTTTGTTATAGATTTTATCATTTTTTTGATTAAGTTAAAGAAAAATTAAATTAAATTTTTATAGTTTTGTTATTAAAAAAATTTCTATTACAAAATTTTATTCTTTATAACCTAAAATGATATAATAATTATAGATTTATATTGTATTTTATTATTTTAAGAATTCTAAGAATGCAATATAATTGTTTTTAAGTATAAATAGATATGGTATATAAAATGGTAAGTGATAAAGAAATTGAAAAAGTAGTTGAAGAATTAGAATCTCATACTTCTAGAAATATGGGGCAGTTTACTCTTTCTATAAATAATGTTCCTGTAATAATTCAAAAAAGAAGTAGTGAAAATTATGTAATGTATTTTTTTGAAAATAAAAAAGATATGTTTGGTTTAGATATAAAATTAGCTACAAAATTTAAAAAATTTAAAAAAGATGAGTTAATTTCTTTTTTAAAGGGTCAATAGTAACCTTATTGCTTAATTTAATTTAAATTATTATGGAAAAAAATCTTTTTAGTCTTACAAATATACTAATTTTTATAGGTTTTTTTTTCGTAAGTTTTTTTATAAGCAAATTTTTAACGCTTTATTTATCAAAAAAGCAAATAAATAATGTTTTAACAGAAAAAGAAGAAAATATTTCAATAAATCAAGATATATCTACTGATAATGAAGAGAGAGGTCTTGTTAGAGTAAAAAGTAAAATTAATGATTTGGTAGAACAAGAAAACAGAAAATTATCAAATCAAGAACCTAAAATAATCGTTATTCCTGAAATTGCAAAAAAAAATAATGATCTTGGAGTAGAAGAGTTTAAAAAAGGTAATTTTGAAAAAGCTATTTCTCTCTATAAAGATGCTTTGTCAATTTCACCTAAATATCATTTAGCTTTGTATAATATAGGCAATTCTTATTTTGAATTAGGTTTATATGAAAAAGCTATCGAATATTATTATAAAGTAATTGAAATAAATAAAAATGATGATTTTGCTTATTATAATATTGCTATGAGTTATTATAAAAAAGAAGATTATAATTCAGCTATTGAATATTATTATAAAGCGGTGGAAATATCTCCAGGTGATTTTTCGGTTCATTATAATCTTGGTAAAATTTTTGAAAACAAAAAAGATTATAATTCTGCAATCTCAGCCTATAAAAAATCAATTGACTTAAAGGGTGATTATGCTAATTCTCATTACAATTTAGCTGAAATACTAAAATTTAATAAAAAATACAAAGAAGCAATTAGAGAATATGAAATGTATCTTAGTTGTAATATTTCAAATAAAGAATCAATAGAAGTAAAAAAAATAATAATGAATTTGAGAACATTAAATTAATGAAAATAATAAATATAAATATAATAATTTCTTTTATTATTATTGCTTCAGTTTTAGCCTGTAAAAAAAATGATTCTAAAAATTTAGAAAAAGAAAAAGCTCCTCTGGTAAATACAACAGAGAAGCCAAAAGATGAATCTTATGAAAATGACGTTGAAGAATATGAGCCTACAGACTCATTAAGTCAAGATTCTGATGAAGATTAGCATCCATCTCTTCCTTCTTTCATTTCTTGTATTGCTTTAATCATTTGTTCAGGGTTATTTTTTACAAAATAACTATTTAGAGGAATATCAGAATATCTTATTCCAAAATCAAAATTAGTTTTTGCATTACTATCAGGACTATTAGCAAGTTTTTTAAGTTCATTCAAAACACTTGTTCCATTTGATGGCTTTGCTATTTTTGTTGACAAGGCTCTTAATTCATCAGAATCAATATTAATTCCTTTTGCTTTTAATAATGCTTGAAATTCATTTAAAGATTCTTCCGTTGGATTTTTAGCAAATTTTTCTACCCCATTTAAAACATCTTTATTGGTAAGATTTGACATAAACTTACGAACATTTGCAGAATCTCCTATTTTATCACTTTCATTTGGATTTTTATCAAAAGAGAATTTTGCAACGGCTTCTTTTTTATTAATATCTCCAGTTGTTTCATTTCCATCTCCTTTTCCCATTACAAAAACAGCTGCACCAAGGTTATCTTTATTTATATGAACAACTCTATTATTATTTGCAGGATCAACTACTTTTAATTTATTTCCTTCAATTTTATCAAAAACATAGGTATGATCTCCAACAACAACAAAAGCTTTTCTTTCTTGACCTGCTAATAATTGATCAAGTTTTCCATTTTTATTTTGTTGAGCTACATTTATTCCATCCCATTTTAAATTTTTATTTAAAGAACTTAAAAACTTTTCATTTATATCAACTGCACCAAATTTTTTGGGATCAATAGGAACACCAGCTTTTTTTGCCATATACCTTACAGTTTCTTCAACACAATCATCTTTTCCCATAGATTCATTCATGTATTCTTTTCCTGCAACTATATCTTCTTTAAGAACAGTTTTACCAGCAGTCTCATTTGTTTCTACTTTTAATTGTTCCATAATTGCTTTTTTTGTTTCAACAGGTATTGCCCACGCAACTAATTTAGCCATTGGATTTATTGCTTTAGCTGTTGCTATTCCTGCTTTCAAACTAGTATTTATGCCATCTGACATATCTCTAAGTTTAGATTTGATACTATGATCTTCTTTGTATCTTTCTCCTGCGGTTGAACTTTGTTCGCTACCTCTTTTTAAAGAATCAATAAAAGCAACTGTTACAGGACTTGAATCGTGTGTAGATACGCCACCTTTTGTTGTAGAAGATATTGATGAAGCATCTTTTATTAAAGATTCAAGATCTTTTTTATCTAAAACAGTTCCAATCGCCTTAAGAATTTTATCTTCAATACCACTTAAAGACTTATCAGTCGAAATTAGTTTTTTTAACTCCGCTATTGCATTAGAATCATTTGAACCACTTTTTACTAAATTTATAAGTTTATCAATTTGTGGTTGAGTTATATTATCTTTATTGCCTTGTGCCTGAGAAATAACATCCTTATAGGCATTTACAAAGCCAGGACTAATACCAGTCATAAAAAACTCCTTGTAATATTAAACATTCTATGTTGAAATAGTTATATTAAGTTTTTAAAAGTATATTCGTTGAATAATAAAACTTTAATATTTTTTTAATATTAAAATAATTTATAACTTTTTTTGACAAATACAACTATAATATAACTATGAAATTTAATTTAAAGAGCATAAGTTTATAATGACTGAAACCCTAAGTATTCAAGAAAATCAAGAGTCTATCGAAAAATTTGGTAAACTACTTGATCAAATAGCTGATTGGCTTTATAAAGCTGAAACAGAAGAAATTCAAAAAAGTGAAATTTCAGAACTTACATATAGCGAATTACATACTTTAAAAATTATAGGCTCTATTCAAGATATCAAGCTTTTTGAAGTTGCTGATAAAGTTGGTGTTTCTAGACCGTCAATTTCTGCTACAGTAGATAAATTAGAAAAAAAAGGCTTTGTTTTTAGAGATAAAGATATTACGGATAGAAGAGCAATAATTGTTAGATTAACAGAAAAAGGTTCTAACGCTAATAAAGAACATGAAAAATTTCATCATAAAATGGCTGAAGCCTTATTAGGTAAATTAAATAAAACTCAACAAGAATTGATGGTAAAAGCTTTTGAAACAATTTTTGAGTAAAATTTTTAAGCAAAGTTTAAGTAAATATTAAGCTTTGTTTTGTATTATTATAGTTATGAATTATTTTAGTTTGGTGTAATAAATGAATAAGTTACTAAAAATGTTTTTTGTTTCAATATTATTATTTTCTACAAGTTGTTCAAATCAACAAGTTTTAACAGATCTTTCTGTAAATCAGGATATATCTGTAGCACAAAAAACAAAAAAGACTATAATACAATTAACCCAACAACCTCAAAATATAGTTGAACATGGGGTTTATTTTGGTACAGTTACAGAAAAATTACCTGATGATAATGATGGATTAAAACACGAAGTTTTTATGATAAAAATGACTCAAGGAAAATATAAGGAAAAAATTGTTAAAGTAGCTCATGATACTTCTTATGCTCCTTATATTGAAGAGTTAAAAGCTGGTGATAATTTAGAAATAAAAGGTGATTTAATTATTAATGCAACTCCTGAAATGGTTTTACATTGGACTCATAAATCAGATAACCCTAAACATCCTAGTGGTTATATAAAACTCAATGGAAAAGTTTACGAATAAAGTTTTTTATGAAAAATCAAAATTTTTCTTCCATAATATTAGCTGGAGGAGAAAGCTCAAGAATTGGTGAAAATAAAGCACTTCTTAGTGTTATTGCTGAACCATTAATAAAAATAGTAAAAGAGCGATTAGAAAAAATATCTAATAAAATTTACATAGTAACATTAAACCCTGAAGACTACTCATTTTTAGATAATGTTGAATTTGTAAAAGATATTTACCCAGAAAAAAAATCAATTCTTGAAGCAATGTATAGTGGTTTAAAAGCAAGTTCAGATGAATATAATTTTATTTGTTCTTGTGATTTGCCTTATCTAAATATAAATTTAGTTAATTACCTTTATTCATTAACAACTAACTTTGATGCTGTTGTCCCTATTTTTAATAATGATACAAAAACGCTACATGCTTTTTATTCAAAAAAATGTTTAGAACCAATGGAAAAAGTTTTAGAAAAAGGAAATAAAAAAGTGTCTAGAATATTTAGAGATTTAAATATAAAATATGTTCCTGAAAAAGCTCTGATAGAAGAGGATGATAAGTTGCTATCTTTTTTTTCTGTAAAAACTTATTTGGATTATATGCTTTGCAAGGATTCTTGAATCAGTAAAAAGTTAAAAGTAATCAGATAAGAATATCTGGTTTTTTCTCATCACTCATCACTTTTTACTTCTCACCTTGAATCAGTAAAAAGTAAAAAGTAATCAGATAAGAATATCTGGTTTTTTTTCTCATCACTCATCACTTTTTACTTCTTACTACATATCTTAATTAATCAAATTTTAAAATCTATTTTTGTGAATATTCCATTAATATGTTAATATAATATTAATATATTTTTTTTTTTAACTTTAAAAAGGAGGAATATGAAAGAAAAAAAGCCAACTTATGAAGAACTTTTAAATGAGAATAACTTACTTAAAAAAAAATTAGAATTAAATGAAAATATTGAAAATAAACAAATTGCTTTAATTGAAGCTATAACTGATACTATTTTTATTCTTAATAAAGAAGGAGTTTTTCTTAATTATTTTCCTGCCAAAGATTTTAAAGTTTATGTAAAACCAGAAATATTTTTGGGTAAAAATATAAAAGATATTTTACCTATGGAAGTATATTCACTATTTTTTGAGTGTATCAATTTATTATTTGAATCAAAAGAAAATCAAAAAATTGAATATTTTTTAATTCAGGATAATGAAAAAAACTACTACGAAGCCGTATTTGTGCTTTCTAAAGATGAAAATATCATTTCTATAGTTAAAGATATAACTGAGAGAAAAATATTTCAAATAGAATTAGACGCTACTGCATGTAAATATTATAACCTTATCCAAAATTCTCCGAATGCAATATTTATCAATAGTAACAATAAAATTGTTTTTGTAAATAACGCCTGTTTAAAAATATTTGGAGCAAAAAACGAAAATGAAATATTAGGTAAAAATCCTTTAGAATTATTTGATTCAGCATATCATGAAGATATAAAAAAAAGAATTAGTATTTTACAAACATCAGAAACTACAGTTAAAAAAGTTGAAGAAAAAATTGTTAGTCTTGATGGAACAATAATTGACGTTGAAGTTATGGCATCTTCTTTTTTAGAAAACGGAACATTGAATATTCATGTTTCTCTTACTGATATTAGTGAGAGAAAAAAATTTGAAGAAATTTTATATCATAAAGAAAAAAGATTTAGAGCTTTAATAGAAAATAGCCCTGATTCTTTAATATTAATCAACTTAGAGGGTAAAATTAAATATGTTAGTCCAACAGTTAAAATGTTGGGTTATACCATAGAAGAATTTTTAAAACTTGAACCACAAAATTTTACACATCAAGAAGATCTTAATATGGTTATTGAGACAATAACAGATGTTATTCAAAATCCTTCAAAAGTTTTAACTATTGAATATAGATTTAAACAAAAAGATAATACTTGGATATGGATAGAAACGACTTTTAGTAATATGCTTAATGAACCAAGTATTGAGGCTATTATTCTTAATTCTAGATCTATTAATGATAGAAAAATAGTAGAAGAAAATATAAAAAAAAATGAAGAAAAATATCGTTTTTTAATAGAAAATATTTTAGATGTTGTATGGGTCTTAGATGTAGAAAGCTTAAAACTAGTTTTTATTAGTAATTCTACTGAAAAATTGACAGGATATAGTGTTGAAGAAACATTAAAACAAACTCTTGAAGATATGCTAATGCCAGAATCTCTAAAATCCGTTAAAGAAAAAATAGTAGAGCGTTATGATAATTTTATTAAAACAGGTTTAAAAAAAATTTACTATGATGAATTTGAGCAAATATGTAAAGATGGCTCTATAGTTTGGGTAGAAATGATAACTTATTTTAGAATAAATCCTAATAGCAATAGATTAGAAGTTATTGGAACAAGTAGAGATATAAGTAAAAGAAAAGAATATGAAAAAAAATTAAAAGAAAGTGAAGAAAATTATCGTAATTTAATTGAACATGCCTCTGATGGTATTTTTATTTCAGATATGAAAGGAAACTATATTGATGTAAATACAGCAGGTTGTAAAATGCTTAAATATCCTAAAGAAGAACTTTTAAGCAAAAATTTCACGGATGTAATAAAACCTGAAGCATTAAAAATTAAACCTATAAATTTTAAAGGACTTGAAGAAGGTAATGTTGTTATTGTTGAAAGAGAATTATTATGTAAAGATGAAACATTAATACCTGTAGAAATTAGTGCTAAAAGACAACCTAATGGAAAGTTATTAGGTATTATTAGAGATATAAGCAAAAGAAAAGAAGAAGAGGTAAAACTCAAAGAAAGTGAGGAGAAATTTTTTACTATTTTTAATTCAATACCAGATATGCTTATTTTAACAGTTATTAGTAGTGGAAAAATACTTGATGTTAATGAAAGATTTTTAGAAGGTACTAAATATACTTTAGATGATGTTATTGGTAAAACAACATTAGAATTAAATTTATGGTCAGAATACTCAAATAGAGAAAAATATATTTATCTTTTAAAAAGAGATGGATTTGTAAGAAATTTAGAATATGATTTTAATATAAAATTTGGTGAAAAAAGAAATGGATTGGTTTCTTCTAGTATTATTACAATAAATAATGAAAAATGTATTTTAGGAACTATTCGAGATATTACACAGCATAATTTAACTTTGAAAAAATTAAAAACAACTGAAGATAAATTCTTTAAAATATTTAATTCAAGCCCCGATGTTTTAGTTTTAAGTCATATTAGTGATGGAAAAATAATTGAAGTAAATGATAAATTTTTAGAAACCTCAAAATATACTTTAGATGAAGTTATCGGTAAAACACCTTTAGAACTAAATTTTTGGGAGGATCTTTCAAAACGAGAGCATTTCACTGAACTTCTAAAACAAAATGGATTTGTTAAAAATTTAGAATATGATTTTATATTAAAATCTGGTGAAAAAAGAAATGCCTTAATTTCAGCTAGTATTATTAATATAGATGATGAAAAATGTATTTTAGGAACTATTCGAGATATTACAGAACATAATTTAGCTTTAAAGAAAATAAAAATAACTGAAGAGAAATTTTTTAAAATTTTTAAACTTACTCCAGATGTAATTATGATTACATCTATTAACGAAGGTAGAATTATAGAAGCTAATAATAGTTTCTTTTCTCTTTTAGAATATAGCCCTGAAGAATCAATTGGAAAAACTTCTATAGAATTAAAGTTATGGCTAAATAAAGAAGAAAGAGATAAGGTTATTTCAATGTTAATTAAAGATGGGCGTGTAGAAAATATAGAATTTAGTTTTATTTCTAAATCAAGAAAAATATACAACTGTCTAATTTCTTGTGAATTTATAGAACTAAATGATGAAAAATATATTTTAAGTGTAATTCGTAATATTACAGAACAAAAACAAATTCAAAATAGCCTAAATAATGAAAGATTAAAATTAAAAACCCTTATAAAAACTATTCCATATCTTATTTGGCTTAAAGATCTTGATGGGAAGTATTTATTTTGTAATAGTAAATTTGAAGGTTTTTTTGGCTCAAAAGAAGAAGAAATAATTGGTAAAACAGATTTTGATTTTGTCAGCAAAGAAGAAGCTGAATTTTTTAGAGAGCATGATAAAAAAGTAATAACTGAAAATAAAGAAAATAGTAATTTAGAATGGATTACTTATAAGTGTGATGGGCATAGAGAAAAACTCAAAACAATTAAAACTCCTATGTATGATTCTTTAAAAAATATAGTAGGTGTTTTGGGGGTAGGAATTGATATAACTGATTTATATAATGCTCAACAAGAGGTACATGATAGAGAAGAAATGTATTCGACCATAATAAATCAAGCTAATAACTCTATTGCTTTAATTGATATAGAAAAAATGAATTTTATTGAATTTAATGAGGTTTTATATAAAAATTTAGGTTACACAAAAGAAGAATTTAAAAATATGGCTGTTAGTGATATTGAAGTAAATGAATCACCAGAAGAAATAAAAGAACATTTTGAGCTTTTGAAAGAAAAAGGAGGTATTTTTGAAACCAAGCATAAAAGTAAAAATGGAGAGATTAGAGATGTAAGAGTTAGTACAAAAGTTATAAAAATAAAAGGAAAAGATTATTTATCTTCTATATGGAGTGATATAACAGAATCTAAAAAAATAGAACAGGAATTACGAGATAGTGCAAATAAACTAAAAGAAGCTCAACATATAGCTAAATTAGGTAATTGGGAATTTGAACCTTTAACTGATAATTTATTTTGGTCGGATGAAATATATAATATTTTTGGGGTTTATAAAGATAAAACTCAAATGAATTATGAAACTTTTTTAAACCATATTCATCCTGAAGACAGAGATTTTGTTAGTAAGGCATATTTAAATTCATTAATTAATCAAGAACCGTATGATCTTATTCATAGAATAATAATGAAAGATAATACTATAAAATATATTCATGAAAAGTCTTTTAATCAATATAATACTGAAGGACAGGTAATTAAGTCATTAGGAACTGCTCAGGATATAACAGATAGAGTAAAAATTGAAGAAGAAATAAAAGACCTTAATCAAAAATTAGAATTAAAAGTAAAAGAACGGACTGAAGAGCTTGAAAATGCTAATAAAGATTTAGAAGCATTTGCTTATTCAGTTTCACATGATCTTAGAGCTCCTTTAAGACACATTGAAGGTTTTTCAAAATTTTTAAAATCTAGTATTAAAGATCCTAGTTCGGAAACAAATAATTTCTTAAATAAAATAAATGAAGCTAATTCTAAAATGGTATCTATGATTAATGATTTATTAAAATTTTCTAGGCTTGGTAGAAAAGCTTTAGAAAAAACATCTGTAGATCTTAATATATTGATAAAAGATATTATTGAAAGTTATAAACCTGACATAGAAAACAGAAAAATCGAATTTAATGTAGGAGAACTTCCTATTATTCAAGGTGATTATGGGTTATTACAAGTTGTTTTTGAAAATCTAATTTCTAATGCAATAAAATTTACTTCAAAAAAAGAATATGCTATTATTGATATTGATCAAAGAAAAAGTTGTAACAAAGAGAGTACTATTTATATTAGAGATAATGGTGCAGGTTTTAATATGAATTATGCGGACAAACTTTTTGGTGTTTTTCAAAGATTACATTCAGACACTGAGTTTCAGGGGACTGGAATTGGTTTAGCTAATGTAAAACAAATCCTTAAAAAACATGGCGGTTCTATTTATGCAGAGAGTGAAGAAAATAAAGGTACTACTTTTTATATATCAATATAAAACTCTTGTGTTTTGATTCTAATTAAAAAAATATAATTAATTATATAAGGTAATTATGGAAAAATTAAAAGTATTATTACTAGAAGATAATCAAAACGACATGGAACTTATTAAAATGGAGTTATTATCTTTTTTTGAGTACGATTTTGAATTTAAATGGGTTATATTAAAAAATGATTTTACTGAAGCTTTAAAAAGTTTTAATCCAGATATTGTCTTGAGCGATTTTAACCTGCCTCAATTTAATGGATTAAATGCTTTTAAAATAAGTAACGAAATTGATCCTTATCGACCATTTATAATAATTACTGGTGCGTTATCAGAAGAATCTGCGGCTGATTGTATAAAGGCAGGGGTTTGGGATTATGTTGTAAAAGAAAGACTAGTAAGGTTACCTATTGCATTTGAAAATGCCTTAAAACTAAAAACTGAAAAACTAAAAAATCGTAGTTCAGAAGAAGAAATTAAACTTATTAGATCAAAAACAGATATTCAATTGAAGCTTTTATATGATGCAATTTATAGAGCGCCAAGTTCAATTGTAATAACTGATATAAATGCAAATATTATATTTGTAAACCCTGAGTTTGAAAAAGTTACAGGATATAAGAGAGAAGAAGTTGTTGGTAAAAATCCTAGAGTATTACAATCTGGAAAACATGATAAAGACTTTTATAAAAATATGTGGGATATTTTGTTATCTGGTAAAGAATGGAAGGGTGAATTATTAAATAAGAAAAAAAATAATGGATTTTATTGGGAAAGTGCATCTATTGCTCCAATTTATGATGAAGATGGAATAATAAAAAACTTTGTTGCCGTAAAACATGATATTACTGAATTAGTAAAAGCAAAAGAAATAGCAGAAGAAAGTAATAGACTTAAATCAAATTTTTTGGCTACAATAAGCCATGAATTAAGAACCCCATTAAATACTATACTTGGTTTTAGCTCATTTATTAATGAAAAAACACCTATTGATGAAATACTAGATATGAATAATAAAATTACTGAAAGTTCTAATCATTTATTAGAAATTGTTGAATCTATTTTAGATATTTCAATAATTGAAGCAAAGGAACTTAAATTAAATAAAGAAATTTGTAATATTTCTGAAATTTTTACTAGAATTAAACATTATTTAGATATAGAACAAATTCGTACAAAAAAAGGTCATATTAATATAAAATTTGTTTCTGATTCAGATTATTCTAACTTAAAAATAAATACAGATAAAATAAGAATAGTTCAAATAATTTCTAATTTATTAAATAATGCACTTAAATTTACTGAAAAAGGTAGTATAGAGTATGGCTATAAGGTAGAGAATAAAGACATAACTTTTTTTGTAAAAGATACTGGAATTGGAATTGATGAAGATAAATTAAATTTTATTTTTGATAAATTTCGTCAAATACAAGATTCTAAATCAAGAAAATATAGTGGTGTTGGATTGGGGCTTTCAATATCTAAAGAAATAACAAATTTATTAGGATCACCATTAAATGTAGAGTCTAAAAAAGGAGTTGGTTCAAAATTTTTCTTTTCTTTGCCAAATATAATAACTATAGAAGAAAAAGATAAAAAATTAATTTCTAAAAGTGAGTTTTCTTATCCTGATTTAGAAAATAAAATGATTCTTATTGCAGAAGATACCGATTTAAATTATATGGTACTAAAAAAAATGCTTGCTGTAACAAAAGCATCTATTTTATGGGCAAAAGATGGTCAACAAGCAATTGATATGGTTAAAAGTAATAATAATATTGAAATTATTCTTATGGATATAATGATGCCTAATGTAGATGGATATGAAGCTACTATTGAAATAAAAAAAATTAGACCTGATATTTATATTATTGCTCAAACAGCACATACAATGGAAAGTGAAATACAAAAAGTTTTTGAATCTGGTTGCGATTTTTATATTTCTAAACCAATAAAAAAAGAAATTTTGTATGATTCTTTAGAAAAAGGTCTCAATAAAGATAAATAATAAATCCCAGATTATTCTTGATAAAAATAGACTCATATACATTTTCTAATTCTTGAAGTATTTTTTATTTTTATGAATTTAAATTTACTTAAGTAGTTAATAAAAACAAGGTTTTAACAATATTACCTCTATTATATAAAAATAATTTCAATTTGTTATTTTTATATATTTCAAATAATGTTATTATAAAGGCTATAGCTATTTTATTTTAAGTAGGTAATGATGAAAGAATTAAGCAAATCATACAAAGAGTTGATGCAATGGATGTCAAAAAACCCAGAAGAAGTAATAAAAAATAGACAAGACTTTCAAGAAAGAGTAATAAAAAAGAGATGTTTTTATGGTGATTCGGCAATGCCAACAACCTTAATGCCACTTTTTTTAAAACAAAAATCATTACAAAATATAAAATATGCTTGTGAAGTTGCAGATACAATTTTAGAAAAATCTGTTGATTTATATTTTTCAGATCCTTATGTAAGAGATTATTTTGCTTATCATCCTCCTATTCCTAAAGAATGGATTAATACCGAAACTGGTTATAAAAAAAATACTATCATAAATAGACTTGATATTTTATTTGATGGAAAAAACTTAAAGTTTATTGAATTTAATACTGATAATCCCGGTGGTAGAGGCTGGACTGATATTTATGAAGAGCTTTATAGTGAAAATATTATGTATAAAGGTCTTATTGGTGATTTTGGTGTAAAATCTCAAAGAAGTGTTGTTAATGGTGAATTTGAAGCAATTATGGCTTGTTATAAAGAAATGAATTTTTCAGAACCGCCAAGACTTGCTTTAATGGATTTTGGTTCTTCTGGTTCTAGAGGAGATATCGAAATAATTAGGGATTATTTTATAGAAAAAGGTGTAGAAGCTAATATTATAGATGCAAGAGATTTTGAATATCGTAATGGAAAATTATATTCAAATGGAGTTCATTTTAATATGATTCATAGAGGTTTAAGAGCAGAATTTTTCTTAAAATATCCTAAAGAATTAAAAGATTTACATAAAGGAATTCAAAATAGATCAGTTTGTATGGTAAATTCTTTTAGAGCTACAATTGGCTCAGAAAAATCAATGTTATCTTTTATTTCTAACCCTATAAACTCTCATTATTTTACTGAAGAACAAAATAAAGTAATAAAAAAACATATCCCATGGACAAGAAAATTTGATGAAACTATCACCATGTCTAAAGAAGGTGAAGAAGTTACCTTAAAAACTTATATGATTAGTAATAGAGAACATCTTGTAATTAAACCTGCTACTGGTGCTGGTGGTTATGGAGTTATGGTTGGAAAATCAACTGATCAAATGAAGTGGAATAGTGTAGTAGAAAATTATTCAGGTGATCCAGGATGGATTGTTCAAGATTATACAGAAATACCAACTGTAAAATTACCTGTAATAAGAAAAAATAAAATAGTTTTTGAGAATAAGTTTTTAAATATAAGTCCTTATGTTTTTAATGGAAAATATGTTGGTTCTTTAGGAAGAGTTTCTGATAAAGATGTTATAAATGTAAGTTCTGGTGGTGGAATCATACCTATTTTTACTGTAAAAGAAGATGAAACTAGTTCTGAATCTGATATAAATGTAAAATTAAAAGATGAATCTTAAGATATAATAAGGAATAGAAATTTATTAGATTTATTTTTGTATGGGATGTTCTAAAAACATTACCAATACAACCTAAAAAGTAAAAAATGAAAAGTAATGAGACAATAATATTGTGTAAGGAGCGTTTTAAAAATGCTCCGAAACAAACACATTGGATAATTCATTTAATTTGCATAATATATAAAATCAAAAATAACATTAAATTGAAGGTTTTTATAAAATAAAAATGGTAGAAAGAATCGAAAAAGATTTAGGTAGATTTAAAAATATCGTCAAAGGTAAAATCCGTCAAAATCTTAAAAAATATATGTCCACAGGTGAAATGATAGGACGTAAAGGAAAAGATCTTGTTAGTATTCCCTTGCCTCAAATTGATATACCTCATTTTAAATTTGATGAAAAAAAATCAAAAGGTGTTGGGCAAGGTGAAGGAGATGAAGGAGATCCTATAAATGGAGATCCGAATCAACCAGGATCAGGTAAAGCAGGTGAAGGTGAAGGACAACATTCAAGAGAAGTTGAACTAACTATAGATGAACTTGCAGATATAATGGGAAATGAATTAGAGTTACCAAGAATAAAACCAAAAGGTAGAGATAATGTAACTGTTGAAAAACATAAATATTCAGGAATAAGCACTGTAGGACCAAATTCTTTAAGACACTTCAAAAGAACATTTAAAGAAGCTCTTAAAAGGCAAATAACAACAGGTACTTATAATAAAGTAAATCCTATTATAATACCGATGAAACATGATACAAGATATAGAACATTTAAACCTGTTATAAAACCAGAAACCAATGCCGTTGTTATCTTTATGATGGATGTTTCTGGCTCTATGGAAGAAGAACAAAAAGAAATTGTAAGAATTGAAACTTTTTGGATAGATACTTGGTTAAGAGCCCATTATAAGGAAATGAAAACCAGATATATAATTCATGATACAGTAGCAAAAGAAGTTGATAGAGATACATTTTTTTCTTTAAAAGAAAGTGGGGGAACAATAATTTCTTCTGCTTATAAACTATGTGCAGAAATAATAAAAATTGACTATCCAACCGAAGATTGGAATATTTATCCATTCCACTTTTCTGATGGCGATAATTGGTCAGATAAAGACAATAATGAATGTATGAATATTTTAAAAAACGATGTTTTGCCAAATGTTAATATGTTTTGTTATGGTCAAGTTGAAAGCCGTTATGGAAGTGGAAAGTTCATAAAAGAACTGGATAGAGTATTTAAAGATGAAGAAAATGTTATTTTATCTGAAATAGAAAATAAAGAAGCCATAATGAACTCTATAAAAACTTTTTTGGGTAAAGGTAAGTGAAAATAAGTGTTTGTATTATCACCAAAAATGAAGAAAAGTATATTGAAAAATGTATTGAATCTGTTTATGGTATTGCATATGAGATAATAATACTTGATACTGGTTCAACTGATAAAACAAAAGAAATAGTAAATAAATTTGATAAGGTTAAACTTTTTGAAACTACTTGGAAAAATGACTTCTCTTCAGCTAGAAATGAATGTATTTCCTATGTTACTGGTGATTGGATTTTAAGTATTGATGGTGATGAAATTCTTTATAAAGAATCATTGAATTTTATATCTGAATTATTAAACAAAAAATCAAATTACAATGTTTATCAAGCTTTAATAGTTTCTCAAT
>ERZ1292633.1328-Hain-H41-02um-R1-1328-length-26895-cov-8_pt1 | contig 26895 bp, 31 predicted proteins | sample MGYA00564406_ERZ1292633 | MGnify/ENA primary metagenome ERZ1292633 (study PRJEB36523, sample SAMEA6512639) | groundwater metagenome | collected 2019-01-08 | study: AquaDiva: Metagenomics assemblies of 32 groundwater samples | reverse complement strand
TGAATAGCGATCAAACCTTTTGCTGGGTATTCGCGCAAATGTCTGTATGGTACTGATTCTTGGGTTGTTTTCTCAAAATAATGCACCATATTTTGTTTGATTTCTTGATATTGGTGCCATTTTTTCTGCAGCGCTGTGAATAGAATAAGGCTTAAAACAACGCCGCCCACAGCAGACATCACAGCAAAAAATAGTGCAGGGGGTAAGATGTAAATCGGCATAAATCGTAAGCACAGAAAGATAATACTGGCAACAATAATTGTTGTAACGATAAAATGTGCACAATGCGCTGCGATGTCATAGAGTTCTTGTTTTCGTTTTCCTATTGCAATTTGCGAAGACCAACGTTCAAAAACGAGTAAATCAAAACTTTGATGATTCAATGCGAAAATGGTGCGCAGCTGACTAAAAACCTCATGTAGATAATGTGTTAGTTCTGCTAAAGATTTGCTGGGCATAAGATAATTGATGAAAAATAAGCCCGGGGTGAGCAGTAAAGCGAAAAACAAAAATTGATGTGTCAGATAAACAAGCAGTGTTGTGAACGTGCACAGTAACAAGCCTGCAAGAACAATACGATTCATTAAATGGGATAGTAGATCTCCAAATGTTTTCAAATCATAGGTAATTTGTGGGGCGAGCTCGATTGGTAAATGTGTATTGAAAAAGCTGATATTTTGTTTCAGCAGGTGTGAAAAAATATGGCAACGCAAACGGTGAATCGTGTCATTAATGACGACAGAGGTACAGCACCATTGAATTAATAACGCAGTACATCCTAAAGCACACATAATTGCTGTCTTCATAATGGAGTGTTTAGGAAAAAAAGGTGTCGCGCATGCGCCCACAATGACCAAATTGCTGACGACAAATAATAACGATGTTCCCCAAAATCTACGAATAGATTGTAAGAAAACGGTATGAATCATAATGTGATGCCTAATTCTTCTTCTAATAGTTGCTTTAGTATAATGCTTGGATCGCGCGTTGAACATAGTGTTTGCGTATCAGAATACTCAAAATGATGCGCGCCGGAGGTTGGTGACGCTAACCACACTTGCTGTTTGACGTCATGCCAATGGATTAAATATTCTTTTTCTTCAATGTAAATGTGCAAGTATGTTCCATCGAATTCAGCAGTTATCCCGGCACATAATTCTAGCTGTTCATACAGGTCATTGAGGTAGGAGATGTAGTCAAAAGTGTTGTTTGTCATTAGTGTCCGTTTGTTAGTGCCGTCATCCTCGACAAGGGCGACTTTAGGAGCCCTAGATTGAGGACCCATTTCGTGAATTTCTATTCGATGCTGTTTATATGCACAAAGCCATTCCGATCGCTACTGCAATGCAGCTAATGGGTCCTCGCTTTCTCGAGGATGACGGGTTGGTACCTGCTTTACTCTAGCACACTTTGTTTTCAGGAATATTGATCTCGGATACTTTTGTGCCGCCGATAATTTCTGTTAATGGATTGATTTCTTTGATGGCCAACTTGATAATGTCACTGGTTAAAATCAATTCAAGTTGCTGTTCCTCGTGATCAATAGCCACACCTTCAATTTTGCAATTTTTAAAGGTATAAATCATAGAATCAAATAACGCCTCTTTAACTTTTGTCTGCACCACAAGCTCTGCGCTTTGACATACTTTACGTGATCCAACGTAATTACGAAGCGGTGCATAATAAGGACCTTCTGGAATAACAATAAAAAACTTGCTTTGATTCCAGGTGCCCGTATCTGGTGTGATGCCTGTTGCCGAGTTTTCAGGGCCTAGCTCCGCCCAAATACCTTCCTTAAATTTTAAAACAGGACAGTGTTGTGGTTTTTTTGGTGTTACCCCTTTAAACAAATCATCCAAACGCAAAAACATGGTGGGGGTTTTTGGCTTTTGCCCGCTGTTATTGGCAATCTTGCTTTTCTGCTCATCCTTAAACATGGGATGAAGGAATTGAAAGAAACTCATCACGTACTCAAATTTATCAACTGTAAAAGCATATAACGTGCTTAAGTTAATTTCAGATTAATTTCATGAATATTTTTATATCTCTTCAAAAGCCACATTATTGGCAGAAAATAAACGGTGGGGTGGCAAGTGTGTTCCATACTGATCATGCGTACAAACATGTCATCGGGATCGCGAGAATTCTTGTTTGACGACCTCCAATCAATAAAACACAGGGGAATAAAGCAAAAGATTCTTTAATTTCTGATAAAATGTGTCGATTAAGCACGGATTCAAATGTATATAATTATTACATCAGCATGTCATTATTTTATACATTAGACAAGCGAATGGTGACGATGGTTTTTGGAAATGGGGCGTTAGGTACGTTCGAATAAATGATCCAATTGACTGCGTTTTAATTCGGTATAAGTGGGGCGACCATGGTTGCATTGGGCGATGTTGGGGGTTTTTTCCATCTGGCGTAGTAAGGCATCCATTTCTGCTGGAGCTAGGCTTTGACCTTTGCGAATGCTGTTATAGCAGGCCATGGTGGCCAAAATCGAATCGATGACAGTATCGATATTTTGCGTGGATTCATACTGCATTAAATGACCCAGCGTGTCATGAATCAATTGTTCATACATGGTAGTGGGGATCAGGGCAGGGACGCTTTCTAAAAGCAGAGTGCATTCTTGCAATGAAAAGCCAATTCCCATTTGCGCGTACCCTACTGCAAATGTTTCCAATAAAGTTTTTTGTTCTGGGGATATATTGATAGATACAGGTATCATCAGTTTTTGTTGCTGCACGTGCGCTTTTTGCCTTTTGTATTTCTCGTAAACAACGCGTTCATGCGCAGCGTGCTGGTCAATGATAAAGGTTTTATCCTGTGTACTGCTAACAATATATGTTTTAAACAGTTGCGTCGTCGCATGCCCGAAATGCAGATCAGGTAAGTGCGCCGCATCATAAAGTGGATGTACGACTTGTAATAGGGGTGGTTGATAAGTCGGCACCCACGCTGTTTGGTTCACAGCGCTGCGGGTTTGCATCGTCGGTACAGCAGCCATTGTCGTCATCAATTGTTCACTAATGCGGGTGGTGGTGTGTAGGGCGCCTCCAAACGTTAAGGCGCCATTGATAGAAGCTGCCAAATGACGGCGAATCGTTGACTCATCCAAAAAACGCACCTCCGTCTTGCAGGGGTGGACATTGACATCGACCAAATCGCAGGGCAGGGTTAAAAAAACGCAAGCTAAGGGGTAACGCCTTGGGGGAATACGATCTCCATATCCTAACTTCAAAGCATAATGAAAAATTTTATCTTTTACAAATCGGCCATTGACGAAGAAATATTGGGCGTCACCTTGATTCCGGTGGCAGGTGGGCACACTGACGCAGCCCGTTAAGGAAAGACCTTCTTGTGTGTAGTCGAAAAACCGTAAGTCAGAGATTTCTGTGCTTTCCCACACATCGGCGATACGGTCTTTTATTGTCTTTTGTTTGGTGAAGTTTAAGCGTTCATTATCATCAACCGTTAATGTAAAGCCTATCGTCGGATTCGCTAGGGCCATGCGTTTGACCATATTGATCGATTGTAAGGTCTCATAACTGTCGGCTTTTAGGAATTTCAGGCGGGCAGGGGTGGCAAAAAATAAATCTAAAATTTCAATCTGTGTTCCATCATTGTGCAGTCTGGCATCAAAGCGTGACTGTATTGTTGTGCCGGCTTCTAACTCTAATACGGATAGTTGCTCCTTATTTCTTGTGGCAATTTGTATTCTGCTAATAGAGGCAATGCTAGGTAGAGCCTCTCCCCTAAACCCATAGGTGTGAATATTAAACAAATCCTCATCCGGTAGCTTTGATGTGGCGTGACGTTCAAAAGCAAGACTTAGATCAGCTGAAGACATGCCAATGCCGTTGTCTTTGACCTTGATATAGCTTTTTCCCCCATGCCGGATAGACACATCAATCTGCGTCGCTTTGGCATCTATGGCATTTTCAATCAGCTCTTTGATCACAGCGCTTGGCCGTTCAATCACCTCACCCGCCGCAATCTGATTTACAAGATGTGCAGGGAGTTTTTTGATGATGGAGGATGGCATAAAGATGACCAAACAGGCGTACTGCTTAAGTATATCATGTTTTAACGTCTGGCCAGCATCGTTAAGCGGCCTTTGCTTTGAATGATCATCGGTAGATTGTTTTCTTCGTCTTGACGTTCAACCAATACAACTTGCATTTGGACAGATCCAAGAGTATGTCTAATAGATAAGCGGCATTCATTTTGAGTTTCAAATATATGATCAAAATTTATTTTTTTCTTTTTAAATAAGGGCATATTTTCTAGCTGTGCGGACGTGATACGAATATTATCATTTTTCAATTCATATTCTAAAATATTTTTTATTTTCAATCCAAAACTGTCACAAATTGTTTCTACAAACTTTGTTACCAGAGCGTTATCGCACAGGGATATTTTTCGGAAAACAATATCCGGTTGATTGATACTTTCTACATAAAAAATATAGGGCATACTTTATTAGTTAACATGTCTTTTATACTTATATTATATTAAAGAATAAATAAAAATAATATATGTATTATTTTGTTTTTTATATAAATACGTATTGACTGCTCTGATGAATGTTGACTTAAATAGGGTAAAGCCTCATGAATGACCAGGTGGATATGCGCTCTATATACAAAGCGATACCCTTTTGCTTTCTATTGCTAAGCTGTTCTTTATTGCCGCAACCAACAGGAACCGTTACTAAATATATTTTAACAAAACCAGCCATTCAAAATTCTTCAAAAAGATCAGCAGAGAAACAAATATTTGTTGTGCAACCATCATTATCTGTCGTGCTGCAGGATCATAATCGCATCGTTTACTATCCAACATCTCAAAAAATAGAGTATTTGGCTGGGGGAGAATGGGCTCAAAAATTAGATCTGATGGTTTGGGAGACCTTGTTTGAGGCGCTTAAGTCATCACATAAATTTAAAACAGTGTTGTCTGATGTAGCGCCAGCTGAAGGGTTATTCCTAAAAACTCATATTGCTGTATTGGGTATAGAACAAGATGGTCTGCAACAAAAAGCGCATGTCGCTTATGAGTTTTCATTATTCGGTCCTGAAAATAAATTGATTTCGCAAAAACGTATTGAACAAACTATAGAGGTGAAAGATGCCACGTTAGATATTATTGTATCTTGTTTAAATATGGCTCATCAGAAAATCATCATGGAATATGTACAAATGCTGTAAGGTGCTGACAGTCATTTTCGCCAAGCGAGCTTCCTACAGTATATGAATCCTCGCCTGCACGGGGATGACAGACTGGACAACTACTACCTATTTCTTTTTCCTAGGGGCAGATTGTTTAGGTTGACTAGGAATTGCAGGTTTTTCGGTGATACCCATATGTCCAAAAATTTTGGCAAGGCGCTCTGTTGGCTGTGCTCCTACCGATAGCCAATACTTTGCGCGCTCAGTATTCACAATCATTCGATCTTTATGATCTGAAGCGACCATAGGATTATACGAGCCAATGCGTTCGACAAATTTTCCATCACGTGGACTGGTGTTTTCCGCAACAACGATACGGTAAAAGGGTTTCTTCTTGGCACCTCCACGTGCCAATCTAATGCGTAGAGCCATGATCTTCTGTGTCTGTAATCTTATCCTTTTGCCATTGTAAACCAAGATGTCCATTTTCCAAAGTTTTTGCAGGCTTCAATTTTTGCTTAAATTCAGATACAGTATACTCATATGGTAGAGATAATGATTAACAGGAGTATTATGGCGGCTGTTCGCGAAATTTTGGTAGATTGTATTTGTGAAAAAACGGGATATCCTACAGATTCTGTTGGTGATGGACAGGCCTTAGAGTCAGATCTTGGTCTTGATTCGATTGCGAAGGTTGAGCTGCTTTCAACTGTGGCAGAACGTTTAAGTATTAATCTGGAAGATATGGATGAAGCGCAAACAGAAAAATTGGAAGCTGCTAAGACAGTAGGGGATCTTGTCAAGTTCATTGAAGAGATGTGTGTTTAGAGTCTGCTAATTAATTTTTTGGGACATAGTGTCGTGAAAAGTTGAATTCTGACCGTATTCCGGTTAACCTATTAATTAATTGCATGGAAAAAAACAATGCGCGTTATTTTACTAGAACGGGTACGTAATCTTGGTAATATGGGTGAAGAAGTCACCGTGAAAGATGGTTTTGGTCGTAATTATTTATTACCGAAATCGAAGGCTCTAAGAGCTACAGAAGCCAACAAAGAGTTGTTTGCTAAGAAAAAAGCTGAATATGAAATAAAAAATTCTGATAAAAAGACCGTTGCTGAAAAACAAGTGGAAGCGCTTCGCGGTTTTGTTCTGGAAATTGTTGCTGCAGCGCAGACAAATGGCAAACTGTATGGGTCAATTACAGTTCGCGACCTTGCACATCAGTTACATGATAAAAAACAAGATATTCAGCGTGCTCATATTATCATGCCAAAACCAATTACGGAAACGGGAGTGTATTCTATACGTATCTTGCCACATCCTGAAGTTTCGACAGATATAACGGTGGTTGTGGGATCTACGCAGGAAGAATTGAATGTATTACAGAAAGGCACTTCTGAAGAAGAAGAAACACAAAAAGAAGTTGAAATTTCAATAGAACAGAACGAAAAAAAATCTAAAACAAAAAAAACAGAAGAAGTAGAATCTGTTGAGACTGATTAATTGAAGAAATTCTTTTGGCCAACCATTTGGCTTATTTCTGCCGTTCTTGTCATGTGGTTTTATCCAAAAAAGCCATCTGAAGATGTTTACTATACAATTCCTCCTGGAGCATCCGTTTTAAAAGTACAAAATGATTTATTCAAGATGGGTTTTGAGTCATTGTATGGCGTCTTTTTTTTGCGTCTGATCACTACACATCAACTCAAAAACATTCGTGCAGGAGAGTATCTGTTTGAAGAAGGTATTTTGCCACTTGATATTTTTACAAAATTGACAAAAGGTGATAGTATCGTTCATCGTTTGTTGATTCCTGAAGGGTTAACATCTTTTCAAATTGTACAACTCATCAACAAAACGCCCTATTTGAAAGGGGTGATTTGTGATATTCCACAAGAGGGGTCTTTATTCCCAACAACTTTAAATTATAACAAAGGACAAGAACGAGCAGAGATTATTGTCCGTTTGCAAAAAATGATGGTTCAGAAATTGGAAGAATTGTGCGAAGGCTTCCAACATCAGCAGTTGGGAACGCCGAATGATGTCTTGATCATGGCCAGTATCGTTGAACGAGAATCTCGTGTGTCTGAAGAAAGGCCTAAAATTGCGGGTGTATTCTTGAACAGGTTGGGACGTGGTATGCGGTTGCAAGCCGATCCTTGCGTTATCTACGCAGTGACGAAAGGGCGTACGGCTGGGGGATATCGTCTGCGAAAATCTGATTTAAATGTTGATTCTCCTTACAATGTTTATAAATATTCTGGATTACCACCTACGCCTATTTGCTGTCCCAGTGAAGAGTCAATTCGTGCGGTGATACAACCTTGTGCAACAGATTCCCTGTTTTTTGTGGTAACGGGATTTGGGGGACATCGATTTTCTAACCACTATCGAGGGCATCTTAAAAACATTAGTTTATGGAGACAAGGATGCAGAAAAAAGAGCATTTAATATTTGTAATTTCTGGACCTTCTGGTTCCGGAAAAACGTCGGTGATTGAAAAACTGTTAACCCTTGATCCGCATTTGTGTGTTTCGGTGTCAGCGACAACCCGTCCTAAGCGCCCCTTAGAACAAGAGGGGAAAGATTATTATTTCATGACATCGGAAGAATTTGAGGTGCATGATTTTGCAGAACAAGCTGCGGTCTATGGTCATTCTTATGGCACTTTGAAATCTGAGATCGAACGTCTTCAAAGAGAAGGGTGCACTATTCTTTTCAATAAAGATTATCAAGGTCTTCAAAATTTAAAAAAATATTATGATGTGATTGGTATTTTTATCAGGCCTCCATCATTAGAAATTTTAGCGAAAAGATTACAAGCAAGACAGCAAGATTCGGAAGAAGTGATCAAGCAACGTTTAGAAGCAGCAGAGCGGACACTTAAAGAAGCGCTTTATTATGATTATGTAGTTGTTAATGATGACTTGGATGCTTGTGTACAAACCGTTTACGGATTTATTCAAAAGGAGAGAAAATGCCAGCACGCAGACGGGCAGAGCGGGCGCGAGGGTTAGTTTTGATTTCTTGCCTAGAAGGTGTGATGACATTTTTGTACAGAGGTTTTAGATGATGTTCCTTAAAAAATTGTTTCACAATGCGATCTTCAAGAGCGTGAAACGATATTGTTACTAAGCGTCCACCCGGGTTCAGAAGACTTAGCGCTGCTGTTAGGCCATCTTGAATTTCATGGAGTTCATTATTCACATAAATCCGCAAAGCTTGAAACGTTAAGGTAGCAGGATGAAGATGCGGCTTGCCTTTAAGGTGTTTGGAGAGCAAATCTGCCAACTGTTTGGTTGTATGAAATGGTCGATTTTTTACAATGAGTTTGGCAATAAAGCGTGAACTGTGTTCTTCTCCATAGGTATAAATAATATCTGCCAAATTTTTTTCTGTATACGTGTTCACGACAAGAGCTGCGGTGAGTGCACCTTCACCCATGCGCATATCCAAAGGGCCTTCGTGCTGAAATGAAAATCCACGGTCTGGCGTGTCGATTTGAAATGATGACACCCCAAAATCAAAGACGACACCGTCTACTTTTTCATGTACATGCTGTGCCATTTGACTGAAAGGTGTTTGAATAAGTTGGATACTGTTGGCGAATTTTTTTACAAAAGGATCCCGGTCGAACGCAATGACGTGTGCCTCTGTTTGTAAAATGGCGCGGGTATAGCCGCCCCCACCAAAGGTGGCATCGATGTACATTTTTCCTGGTTGCGGTGCTAAGGCTTCGAGCATTTGATTGAGGAGGACGGGTGTGTGATTCACAGAACTTTCCGCAAATAATACCTTTTATGATCAGGGGGGCAATCATCAAGAACACCAAATATTTGATAATCCATTTTGATGTAAAAATCTTTCGCTTGGAAATCAAATGTATCTAAATGTACCAGCGTTGCCCCTAAGATTTTTGCTTCTTCTTCAACTTTGCTTAATAACTGCCTGCCTAAACCTTGATGTCTGTATTGCTCAGCAACAAAGAGGATGTCGACATGCAGAATTTTCCAGCAGTACAAATACGATAGTACGCCGGCCATGATTTTATCGTGTTTATTTTTTATCACATAATTCAAAACAATGTTTTTGTCTTGTGTAAAAGAGACTTGTGAACGATTAAATTCAACAAGCTTATTGTCGATATAGTCTCGTTCTTCGTCTGTGCTTGCAACAATAGCGTATGTGTTCATATTTTGTTAACCTCTTCTACCATAATCTGAACATGGTGGTATAGATAAACTGTAGGAGTACAGTTCGAAGTCGACCTGTTGGTCGCAGGAGCCGTTGCCTGGCTCTTGTCCGTTCTGCTTATTGTATGGGTACGCGCGTATTTGTATTTTAGGCTACTCGGATTACGGGGTGGAACCCCTAATCGCGAGATTAACGATTTGTTTACTATTTTAGTTGCAAAAACGTTAATGGCGGGGCTTTGTTGTGGTGGAGGCGGGGCGGGCGCTAGGACCGGGGGCCGATTGGCGGGCCCCGAAAGCTCACTTCCATAAGCTTTTTCTCAATAAAACAAACAAAACTTTGGAAAAGATTCATTGAAGTTCCATTACCCCAGAATTTGTAGAATATTCAAAATGAAAATTTTGATCCGGAAATAAGAATTTGCGAATACCATAGGCGCAAGTGGAGGCTTCTCCAAAGCCATTCATAATCAATTTTAGTTTTCCGGGGTAATGGGCAACATCTCCAATCGCAAAAATGCCTACTTCAGAGGTCATCATGTTTTCAGGATTAACTAAGATTGTATTTTTATGGAATTCAAAGCCTAGAGATTTTAAGGGGGATAAATCAGCAGATAATCCAAAAAATGGCAACAAATAATCGCATGGTACTGTTTGTACTGATTCATCTTGTATATTTTTAAGCTGAATATCTGTCATATTCTTATCACCTACGATTTTTTCTAATTGATATGGTATAAATAAGTCGATTTTTCCAGCTTGATGTAGTGCAAGAATGCGATCGCCTGAAACAGGATGACATCTGAAATTATCGCGTCTATGCACAACGCTGACGCGCTTAGCAATGGTAGCTAATTCTAAAATCCAATCGGCGGCACTGTCACCTCCGCCGGCAATCATAACGCGTTTGCCTGAAAATTTATTTTTATCAGTTACGCTGTAAAATATATTTTTATTTTCGAAAGCTTCAATTCCTGGCAAAGGAGGTTTCTTATGACTAAATGCACCAATTCCCGCAGCGATAATGATAGCATCTGCTTGCGTAATTTCCCCCTGATCATCAGTGATTCGAAAGATTTTGCCGCATTTTTCTATTTTAGAGATAAGCCGATTTAATCTTACATCGGGGTGAAAGGGAACTACTTGCTCTTCTAGTCTATCCATTAATTCGCCGGCATAAATTTTAGGATAGGCGGGAATATCATAAATTGGTTTGTCAGGATACAAGTTGCATTGGCCGCCTAGCTTTGACAAACGATCAAACACAATACTTTTGAATCCCAACATGCCGCAGGTGAACACTGAAAACAGGCCCACAGGTCCGCCCCCAATAACTGCAACAGTAGGCATATTGCCAGGTTTCTTTTGAAATTGTGCACAGGCTGGTTTCGACATGAAGCGCGTTTTGTTATTCTATGACATGTATGGTACACCGACTGGATGTTTTGCGCATCTCTCGCTTTAATTTGTCATCACTTATTATTGGTTATGCATTTCTTTATATTCCTGTTTTGTTTTTGATTTTTTGTTCGTTTAATGCTTCGCGCAATCCAGGAATTTGGGAGGGGTTTTCGCTGAAATGGTATGGCGAGCTGTTTAAAAATCCTTATTTGTTGATCAGTATTGCCAACAGTTTGAAAATTGCATTTATGTCGGCGTCCATCGCCACATTTTTAGGGACAATTTCTGCTATCATTCATATCCGTTTCCAGCCTTTTGCAACGCGTCAAGTGATGAGTGGATTCCTGATGATTCCCTTGGCTACTCCCGATGTGATCATGGCGTTTTCTATTTTGCTTGTATTACGGTTTTTTCATCAAGAATTTGGATTTCCAAAAAGTCTTGGGATGGCAACGATCGTGATTGCGCACACAACCTTGTTCATCAGTCATGTGTATATGATGATCCACAACCGTTTGCGTGATTTTGATATGACTCTGGAAGAAGCGGCTTTAGATTTAGGGGCCACGCCCGTACAGGTTTTTTTACGTATTACCTTGCCAGTTATCTCTCCTGCGATTTTTTCTAGTTGGCTTTTGGCGTTTGCCTTATCTTTAGACGATATTGTCTTGGCTAGCTTCTTATCAGGACCAGGGTCTACCACCTTGCCAATTTTGATCTTTTCCCAAATTAGAATGGGTATCACGCCGAGTATTAATGCTCTTGCGACATTACTTACAGCGTCTTTATCGATATTGATGTTGTTTTTTGTTGTATCGCGAAATAGGAAGTAGAGAATTTTTCATTGATAAAAAATCAAAAAATGGTTGACATTGGTTCTTTTTATTTTCTATAGTGTGGACAGGTTAAGTAACAAGAGGTTCTCATGCCAGAAAGCCATCATACGATCGTAGGGAAGTTCTGCGGTATGCTCTTGTTATTGAAGAATTTATTCGATTTTCAATTATTTCCCGAGCTTTCAGAGCGTTGGCGCTGTATTAGCGTTTAATCAACCGCTCGACTAAAAACAGAAGAATTATAGAATCTACGCAAGTGAGATCGCTGTTGGTCTTTTTGCTTTTTTAATGAAAAGGAGAATTATTATGATTACGATTATGTTGTTTGCTATTGTTATGGCAGACAATCCGCCATTTCCAACGGCAGGAAAAACAGGCAATAACGACGCGCAGACATGCTGTTCCTCACCTCGTGTAAGCAAGTCCCCAATCACAACGGTGCAGGAATCAGATGATGGCACACCGTGTTGTTGTTCGCCTATCGATTTTGAACGTTATGCAGATGAATTCAAGCAGTTGGTTAATAAAATTATAGATTCAGAAAAGGCTATAAAGGTAAGATCAGAGATGAGAACCTGTGTTACTAAGCTTAGGAATTGTTTCGATGCGGTGGTTTCAAAAGCAAGGCGTTGCCGGTCTTAGCGCAGCTTTAGCGATGCTAGGCCAATGACACTCAGCAGCACCGCTATGATCCAAAAGCGGATGACGATGGTGGATTCTTGCATGCCTTTTTGCTCAAAATGATGGTGCAGAGGGGCCATGAGGAACACCCTCTTCTTGGTACGTTTGTAATAAAAAACTTGGATGATGACGGATAAAGCCTCTACTACGAAAATGGCTCCGATTAATGCCCAGACGAATTCATGCTTAATCAATAACGCCGTGACACCTAAGGATGCGCCGGCGGCCAGGCTGCCTGTATCACCCATAAAAATACGGGCAGGGGGAGCGTTGTACCATAAGAACCCCAAGCTGCCACCCATCCAGGCTCCAAGGAAAACAACCAATTCACCCACATTGGGAATATGGGGTAGTAACAAGTATTTTGAAAAGACCGCATTTCCCACAACATAAGCGATGGCCGCTAAAGAAAAACTGGCCATCATTACGGGGAAAATCGCTAGACCATCTAATCCATCAGTCAGATTGACGGCGTTGGTTGATCCCACAATCACGACAGCGCCCCATATGGCGAATAAGAATAAGGGAAGTTCTACTACAAAATTTTTCAGCAAGGGAAAATGGACAGAGCTACCGATCAGCAAACCAACAGCCAAAGCTACCAATCCGCCAATTCCAAACTGTAGGATGAATTTCTGCCTTACAGAAACCCCATGATAATTATTGTTATTTTTTAGTTTGCGCAGATCGTCAAGCAAGCCAATGCTGCCATAAGCCCACATCACAAATAGAACCAACCATACATATACGATCGATAAATTACTAAGCAAAAGGGTCGTCAACGTGACTGACCATAAAATCAGCAAACCGCCCATGGTAGGCGTTCCTGCTTTTTCTGTGATGTGACGCTGAGGGCCATCATCACGAATGGGTTGCCCCGATTTTTGCTGAGTTTTCAAAAATTTTATAAAATATTCCCCGCACAACCAACTGATTGCAAAAGACAACAAGACAGCGCAGACGCCGCGGAATGTTTGGTAACGCAGTAAGGGAAAGGTGGATCCTAGAAAATAAAGCATAGGTTCCTCATATGATCAAGTTACCAAAGAATACTGCAGCCCTTATGACTTTCATCGCAATAAAACTGAAAAGGGGCATGATATCGATACCGATCCATGGCAAAACAATAGTAATAAATACAATAATAAAAAGAGAATAAGGCGCATGTTGTTCATACTTATAACGCAAGCGTTGCGGCAAGAGAGCGGCCATGAGTTGTCCCCCTGAAAAGGGTAAAATCGGTAGAAAGCCGATGGTAATTAAGAATGCATTGAGGCAAACACCGTAATAGAAAACATCGAAAGCAAAAGACTCGGGCTGGCTAAGTCTCAATAATAAGTAAGATACTGTGCACAACAAAAATTCAGAAAAGGGTTTAGCCAAAATAGCCAGAACAATCCCCAATTTCCCAAATTTAATTCTTACAAAATCAATCTGGACTTGATGGCATGAAGCGCCCATGAGGGGGGATTGGAACAAGATAAAGATAAGAGGCAAGGCAATGGTGCCAATGAAATCAACCAATTCAATAGGGTTTGTTGTAAGTCTTCTTTCAACATATCCATAACGATCTCCCAATAAATAGGCGCAATATCCACGAATAATTTCGGTTGTTGTTAATGAAACGGCAAATACGAAAATGATGATGAATGTGTGCAGGCCAAACACATCAGCCGTAGCAGGAGGCATGAGCAAGGAAGAAACAAAGATGAGGTATACAATTCCGAGTATACAATGCAAACCACTACGAGTGTAAGGGGTTATAGAAAAAATCTGGATGATCTAAGGGGTCAATTTGATCAAATAATTTTTCAAAAAAATCTAATTCAAATCGATTCATTAGATAGCCCTAATATGGACTATCCGTGTGTCTGTCGTAGCGCCTTGTTCAATATGAATATGTTTTGCTGTTTTAGGTGTGAGAGAACCTAATATTTCAGGCCATTCTACTAAGCAAATTTTGTGATAAAAATGTTCTTGAATATCGAGTTCGTTTAATTCTTCCAAGGAATTGATCCGATACAAATCGTAATGCACGATATCTTCATATTCCTGGCAAATAGAAAAAGTAGGGCTGGTAACGATGGCGGCTGGATAGCGCGCCTGTACAAACGCTTGTGCAAAAGTCGTTTTGCCGGCTCCCAGATCTCCGTGTAAAAGAACCGCATCTCCAATTTTCGCCGATGTTCCTAACCGTCTGGCAAGGGATTTCAATTTTGTAAGGGTGTATTGATCCACGTTGATTTAGTCCTCTTGCACATTTATCGTATCTGGCAGAATTACTTTCACTGTGGAAATGAAGTGCGTGGTTGTTTTGATAATTTCAAATGTTACGCCTTGAATCACAAAACGTTCTCCAACGTCAGGAATTTTTTGTGCCGTATCCATAATAAGGCCAGAAAGTGTGATAGCGTGTTCGGCTGATAATTCCAGATCAAATTGACGATTCAGGTCACGTACGCTATAACCTCCAGATACCAAAAAACTATCATCCACACAACGTACTACATGTCCAACCTTGATATCATATTCGTCTGTGATATCGCCGACTATTTCTTCTAAAATATCCTCAAGCGTGATGATTCCCATAGATATGCCATATTCATCTACTATGATGGCAAAATGCTCTTGGCGATTCCGAAATGCTCGTAACTGATCCAATAAATCAGTGTGATTTGGAATAAACCAAGGTTTTGCGATGAGTGATAATAAATTAAACTGATCTGGTTTTTCGGTCTGAAAACAGTAGCGTAAAAAAGAACGCACATTGAGCACTCCTACGATATCATCAGGATCATCTTTATAGACAGGCAAACGTGTAAAAGGTGAATTTTGTATCGTTTCTAAAATTACATCTAAAGGGGTAGAAGCTTCAATCATTTGGACGCCACTACGGTGCATCATGGCATCTTGAACACGCATTCGATCCAGATCCAGAACGCTCCGTAACATGGTGCGCTCTTCTAAGTTTCGATTAAGACTTAAGTTGTAATGCAAATCGATGTAACTTTTGAGTTCATCAATATCATCATTTTTTTTTCCTTCATCTAAATGCATTAATTTTAACAGCAACCTCGCAATTCCTTTCACAATGGTATTAATGGGGGTGCAGATGAATACCATGAATTTTAGAAAATTCGGAAAACGTAATAAGATGGGCTCTGGATAATTCAGTGCAAACATCTTCGGTAACATATCACAAAAAACGATAATAAAAGTACTGCTGCCAAAGATAATAAGGGCTTGCATAGAAGGTGAAAATAAATGGCTGGTCCAACTGCCAATCAAAGACATGATGATCATATGAATCAGTGCGGTGCCAATCAGCAAACTACTAATGGCATGTTCTGTACGATTTAAAAGGTGTGCAACGACAGCTGCTGATTTATTGTCTTTTTTGGCCAATTTATGGATACGTGCTTTTGAAATGACTGTTAAAGCAGTTTCAGAGGCTGAAAAAAAACCGGCCAGGACTAAGAAAGAAAAAATTGCCAGCAAAACAAAAATCATGGTTTTAAGACCACACTAAATTACGTATTGTACGATCTGTGCCATGCTAGCATATTTTTCATCATCAAATAGCGGTTTGATTTTTCAGGTGAAAGATGAGGCGTTTAAGAGTTACTACAGTTTAACGACTGTATGGTTTTCTACTCGAAAAATCACGACGAGGCCGATTTTCTGATGAAAAACTTCGACGTGGTTTATTTTCAGATGAAAACTCGCGACGAGGTCTGCTTTCTGATGAGCGATTCTCTGACTGGGTTGTACGTGCTATCGTCTTTTGAGGATTTAGCATGCGATCAATAGCAGACCATTTCCGACTATCCTGTGGTGTTATAAAGCTTAGTGCACAACCGGTTGCACCAGCGCGTCCTGTGCGTCCAATACGATGGATATATTCTTCAGGTGATTGTGGAAGATCGTAGTTGATAACGTGCTGAATATGTGGCACATCTAATCCACGTGCAGCCACGTCTGTAGCAACAAGAATTCTATATTTTCCTTTACGGAAATCATTGAGTACCCGTTGACGTGTATGTTGTCTTAAATCACCATGAATTGCGACGGCATCCTGCTGTGCTTCACAAAGTCTTTCGGCTATTTCATCTGCATCTATTTTTGTCTTGACGAAAATGATTACAGATCCTTCACGATGTCCCAGTTGTTCCAGTAGTGCTTCATATTTTCGTGAGCCTGAAACTTGCAACACTTCTTGCGTAATTGTGTTTGTTGGTGTAGATTCTGGTCCAACAGCCACGCGTTCTGGATTGGTTAAATAATGATTGGCTAGTCGTCCAATTGGACCAGGGATTGTTGCTGAAAACATTAATGTTTGGCGTTCTGTTGGCAAACGTTTCAGAATAGCGTCCAACTGAATTCCAAATCCCATGTCAAGCATTCGATCCGTTTCATCCAACACTAAAAATGTTGTGTTCATTAGATTTAAGCTTTTGCGTTCCAAATGATCCAAAATACGCCCCGGCGTTCCTACAATAATGGATGGGCCTGGGCGTGTCCGCAGTTGTTGTAGTTGCCTCATAATAGGTTCTCCACCAATTAATAAGGCAAAGCGCGAGGGAGATTTAATCAAAATCAACAATTGTTTGATGGTATGAGATGCTTGTTGCGCCAATTCTCGTGTGGGTGCCAAAATTAAAGCGCAGGCTTTGGGATCTTTTGATAGTTGCACCAGCATAGGTAATACGAAAGCCAATGTTTTTCCTGTACCCGTTTGGGCAGAACCCAAAATATCTTTACCTTCTAATGCTAGAGGTATTGTTTGGGCTTGAATCGGTGTTGGCACGATTATATTTTGTGATTCTAGCGCGCCAACTAAAGATGTTGGCAAGCCTATTTCTTGAAAACTATTCATTTATAAACCTTGTTGAATATAGATAATTGAAAAAATTAGCCGTGAACAGAATCAGCAGCGTCGGCAGGCTGTAAGTTAACAGCTGAGGTCTTGCCGCGACGTGTTTCTAATTCATAGGAAAGACGTTGTCCTTCGCTCAAACTTTCCCATCCCGCACGTTCTACGGCAGAAATGTGAACGAATACATCTTCTCTTCCATCTTCAGGTTGAATAAAACCATAACCTTTTGTGGGGTTATACCACTTAACAATTCCAATTTGCATTCTAAAAAACTCCTTCAGTAATTTGCGATTCTTTCAAGAACTCGCAACATGCATAGACAGTATATCGGATAGTTGGACGAAAAAGCAAATCTGCATAGGATGCGGAAACAGGAAGGATTCCTAATCGTATGTTTTTTCCTTTCTTGCTTAGCCTGCTATTGCGGTTTCAATGGAGGGTTCGCTGTTTTCAGTTTCCATCGTATCTAATATTTTCTCGATAGAAGATTCTTGTTGTTTTGTTTTTTCTTGTGCGGATATTTCCGTAGCGAAAGGTTGAGGTTCTACCTTTTGCATGATTTGTTTTAGTGTGCCATCTTTTTCCATTTTTTGGATTTCGGTATTAATCCGTACAACCAAGTTTTCGTGTTTGTGGTTGAAAGCAAAAGCGATAGGCAATCCGCCTCCTGTTGTTAGACCTGTTTGATCGGCGAACTCGTTCACAATGCGCAGGTTGGGCGTATTTTTCATCAGATGTTCTGCGTGTAGCCGATCTGTGACATACACTCCGCCTTTATTTGTTTCAAAAGACTGTAAGACATCTTCCCATAAGGGAAAATTGGCTACTTTTAATTTTTTATATTTTTCAGCAAGTTGCTTGCTAATAAAGTCTGAAAAATCTGGATCGCTGACAACGAAAAGATCAAACTCCTGATTATCATCCCATGATGTGGCTGTATTATCGATAGAAACGATTGAGACAATAGGGGATTTATAAAAAGGCGCTGTGAATAGTACTTTCTCTTTGCGATTTTCTGTGACAGAAATGCCGCCTATAGCACCATCTACCCGCCCTGATGAAACTGCGTCTATGATTTCTTCAAATTTGAATTCTTCCAAGACAATCTGAAAATCCAAACGTTTTGCTAGTTCCTCTAAGATATCAATCTCAAGTCCTTTTTTGTTGAGATTTGGGTTGGCGGGATCTGTTTCTTTAGGGTCTTTATAAACAAATGGAGGATAATTAAAATCAGAAGCAATATGTAGCGTTATTTTTTCGGCGATTGCCTGTTTTTGTGGTTGCTCGATTTTTTCTTCTTTTTTTGGCCAACAGGCCGTTAGTCCACATACAAGAAGTATGCCAATGGTTTTCCATGCTTTTGTCAACATAATGAGGCCCAAGTTTAAGGGGATTTTCTCTATGATACTTCTTAAAAAGTAAAGAAATTATTAAAAAACAATCTCTAATGTTTTGACATATCTCAGATATATTGCTACAGCTAGAGAAAGGATAGATGATTTGATAACCATGAACTCGCAACCTGAATTTTCTACGAAGTCTGCAGAGCGTATAGCAGAGAAACCACAAGATGCATTTTTGAAAGAAATGATGCAAAAGGGAGAGTACCTAACCGTTTTCCTTATCAATGGTGTTAAGTTAAAAGGTATGTTGGCTGGTTATGATGAACACTGTATTATCCTAAGTCGAGAAGAAAGCATTCAACTTGTTTATAAGCACGCCATTTCGACGATGATGCTTTTTGTTGAACGTATTTAGTTTTTTCTTTTTATTTGCTTATTCGGTACAGATCGATGGTGCAAGCGATCTTGTCGTCAAAGAATTTAACAAACAATCGGTATTGGTTCAAAAAACGGGAAAAGGTGAAAAAATTTCTCCTCTTGACTTAGATTTTACCATTCAGCAAGATCTATTATTGTTAAAAAATGTATTAAATGCTTACGGTTATCTAGAACATTCTATTTCGTATCGAACAACAGGAAACAAAATTGTTTTCGACATACAGTCTGGCAAAGCATTTGTTATTCGTGCGATCCGTATTAAAGACTGTGATGCTGGGACTGATATTTGTGGAGATATGACATCACGTTTACGATTGAAATCGGGGCATGTTTTGCAATTTAATAAACTAAATCAAGCCAACGATCAGTTGCTTGATTTCTTGCAGAACAAAGGGTACACCGCCCCACATTACAAAAAGCCATATATTTTAGTTTATTATGACGCGAAAGAAGTCGAGATTGAATTTCGTGTTATACCCGGGCAACAAATGCTTTTCGGTGATTTATTATTATCTGGATTAGAAAAGGTAAAAGCATCTTATATTCAAAATAAAATTCCGTGGAAAAAAGGAGACATCTTTGATAAGAGTGTACTTGAAAAATTTAGGACAAAATTGTACGAAACTGGTCTTTTTTCGCACATCAGTTTCAAACGACATCTTCGTGTCGATAAGGGAGTTGTAGATATTGAAGTGCGGCTTGCTGAGATGCCTTCACGTTACATTGGAGTATCTGGATACTTTCGCACAGGTGAAGGGTTGGGTGGTCAATTAGAATGGCACCATTTAAATTTAACGGGCCATGGAGATGAACTTGCATTAAGATTTAAAGTGTTTAACTATTTTAAACGCGCTGAGATCGAGTATTCTTTGCCGCACTTCATGACCAGAAAGCAAAACACGTATTTATCAATGAATTGGGAGCAATCTGATCGCGATGCTTATGAGTCAAATTTAGTAACCTTTTATCCTTATTTTAAAACAAAACTCAATAAAAACTTAAAACTCTACACTGGCATTCAATACCAAGTTGGTAGAGCGGAAAAAACAGAAGTCACATTTGATGAGAAGCAGAAAAAATTGAATACTAAGAAAGATCCGTTTAATGTCAACTTGGTGTCTTTTCCTGTGTCTGTCGTTTATGATTCAACAGATCATAAATTTGCGCCGACAAAAGGGTTGTATGCATATCTGGAGATCGCGCCTTTTTTGGGTAAGGAGCGGCAAAATTTCACAAAAATAGAAACAGCAGCTTCCTACTTGTTATCATTTTCATTGAAACAAAAAGAAATTCCGCCTTTCGCTCTGTTTAATAAAGTTTCTTTTGGGCATTTAATGGGGAAAAATTTAGATCAAATCGCACCTCATCAGCGTTTTTATTTGGGTGGACCTGAAACGATGCGAGCCTACGGTTTAAATTTGGTTGGTGACTTGGATGCAGACAAGCATCCTAAAGGTGGCAAATCTTATGGATATTATGTGGGTGAGTGTCGTGTGCAGGTGCACGAAAAAATAACACTTAACCTATTTCATGAGATAGGTGTTGTGAATCAGACAGGTTTGTCGGACTTATTTAAAGAGGACAATAAATTTTTTCATGGATCTGGTATTACCGTATGCTATTATTCACCGGTATTGCCTATACAAATTGGGTGCGCTATACCATGGAAACGTCGCAAGAACTATGAAGATAAATATGTTGATGATGCATTCCAATTCTATGTGGGTATTGGTCAAATTCGATAATAGGAATAAATAAACACATGTTTATTCATTTTTTGTTAAAATTCTCGCAATCATATGTTAACTTCGGATTCTTTATTATCGAATAAGACAATACAATAGGTGAAGATCGTGGAAAGTGTACAGCATAAACTTGATCGCATTCGAAAACCACGCGTCCAAATTACGTATGACGTAGAGATTGGAAATGCCATTGAAAAGAAAGAATTGGCATTCGTCGTGGGAGTTTTGGCAGATTTGTCTGGTCATCGTGAGGATGATATCAGGCCACTACCTCCTGTTAGAAAGCGCAAATTTGTAGAAATTGATCGTGATAATTTCGGTCATGTTATGGAGGCTATTAAACCTCATTTGCATCTTGTTGTAGCCAATCATTTGGACACAAAAGAAAAAGAAAGAGCTTTTAATTTCTATTTCACATCTCTGGACGATTTTAATCCCTTGGATCTTGTTAAGCGAGATGATGCATTAAAAGCGCTTTATGACAAACGAACAGCGCTTAAGGATTTTTTGGTCAAAATGGACGGAAATGATCCCTTGGAAGAATTGGTGCGTCAGATTGTATCCGACCCTAAGGCACGTGCGGACTTGAAAATGCAAGTGACGACAGAAATTGATAAAGTTCAAAAAGCGAAAGAAAGCGCCGCAATACCCGTTAAAGGAGTTACGCCACCAACAGCTTCTACGACGAAATCAGAAGGAGGTAAATAGCCATGGCTACTAATGCAGCAGTGAAAACGACTCCTCTATTGGACCAATTTCTTCATGATGGAAAAATGATTCGTCAGGATTCACAAAAAGAATATGCCCTTGATATGTTAAATACATTGTTGGCCGTCCTTGAGGAAGCAGATGCCGATAAAACACCTATAGATCCTGTAACACCCGAAAAATCTTTAATGCATGTGATTGGTGATTGCGATCAGAAAATTTCGTTGCAGTTGGATGAAATTTTGCATGCATCTGATTTCCAGAAACTGGAAGGGTCTTGGCGAGGCCTTAATTACTTAGTTATGAATACAGAAACCGGTCTTATGTTAAAACTGCGTGTCTTAAATGTTTCAAAAGAAGAAGTTCTGAAAGACCTAGAAAAAGCGGTTGAATTTGATCAAAGTGCAATGTTTAAGAAAATTTACGAAGAAGAATATGGCACTTTTGGGGGACATCCTTATTCTTGCCTTGTGGGTGATTTTTTCTTTGATCGCACACCAATGGATATGGATTTTTTGGAAAAGATCAGCGGCGTTGCAGCGGCGGCACATGCCCCATTTTTAACGTCAGCATCTCCCGATTTGTTCGATTTGGACACATTTGAGCATTTAGCACGTCCACGCGATTTGGCTAAAAGCTTTGAAAGCTTAGAATTGATCAAATGGAATTCGTTTAGAAAAATTGAGGATTCACGTTATGTCAGTTTGACCATGCCGCGTGTGCTGATTCGTATGCCTTACGGCGACAAGACAAATCCTGTAGAGGGTCTCAATTACAATGAGAACGTCGAAGGGGCGAAAAGCACCTCATTTTGTTGGACTAATACGGCTTATATTTTGGCCCAGCGTATTACCAATGCATTTTCTCATTATGGATGGACGGCAGCAATCCGTGGCGTAGAAGGCGGCGGAATTGTTGAAGATCTACCTGCCTTTACATTTAGAACAACGGATGGTGATTTGGCATTGAAATGCCCAACTGAAGTAGCCATTACAGATCGCCGTGAAAAAGAATTAAGCGATCTTGGATTTTTGCCCTTGTGTCATTGCAAAAATGAAGATTACGCTGCTTTTTTCGGTGGCCAAACCACGCAACATCCAAAGCTGTATAATTTGGATGAAGCCAATGCCAATGCAAATTTGTCGGCCCGCTTGCCGTACTTGCTAGCTGCATCCCGCTTTGCACACTACATTAAAGTTATCATGCGCGATAAAATCGGCAGCTTTATGACACGCGGCAATGTTGAAGCTTATCTAAACAATTGGCTTGCCGATTATATTTTGCTGAATGATGATGCCGGGCAAGAAGTGAAAGCGCAGTACCCGCTTCGTGAAGGCCGCATTGACGTGTTTGAAATTCCTGGAAAACCCGGGTCTTACAAAGCCATTGTATACTTGCGCCCACACTTCCAATTGGAAGAACTAACGGCCTCCATCCGTTTGGTCGCAACCCTGCCAAAACCTGCTGGTGGGTAGTTTCTATGGAGGGATTGATGCAAGCTGCTGAGATATTAGACAGGACTTTGCAAGATCTTGAATCAAAAGGGGAGTCTTTTGTTACAGAATATAGAGAAGGTCAGCAGACTGTGACTAACTACAAAACGGCACTTTGCACTGTTAGGAAAAAGCTTAGTGAGTCGTCTATGGTTTAACAGATAGCGCAATATCTATAGCATTCGGGAGCTAAATCAATATTGGTGATAATATTTAGAAAGTGAGCTCAGTGATTTTCTTTATTCTGTTTTTATGGTTAATATCCTTTGGACTTGCAACACTATTTCACGTTAGTTTGATGCGTAGCCTTATAGATGCCACAGGACTGACATGTTTAAGTGTCGTAATAGGGTATCTGTTAACCATTTTTTATGAGAATAGAAAGCATCGTACTTGTATCAACTGGATGCAGATTAAAAGTCATGAGACAAAACGCGAAGGTCTTTGAAGGTTTATTTGATAAATTTGGAGACACACAAGAAAAATATCAAGATATTTTGATACCCATAAAACGTGAACTAGAACGTTTTATCACGTCCCGGCAGAAATCACGGGGGGTAAATGTGACGTGTCTTGCCTCTGATTATGGAATGCCCACTATCGTATGGGAAAAAGGAGAAATAAATTTCAGAAATTTAGAACAAACCGTTATAGAACGCCTTCAGCATTTAGACCCGCGTTGTCAGAACATCAAATGCCATTTAGTATATAAAGACAGTGAGATTCTTATGACAATATCCTTGAATGTCACGCCGCCCTGGCAGCGAGAACCGATCGAATTTGTGATGGATATACCTATTGCCGGATAATGTTTTGGGTGTGTCCTCCTCGCGAAGGTGAACCTATTTAGCACCGTGCCGAATTAATGACCAGAAAAACGTTGTGTTAACTCATCCACCGTTTCTTGCGGAATTTTGGTGAAGACAAGTGTGGCTGGTTTTAGATGCCACTTGTGATCGTCTTTGACGCCAAGCAAATCAAGAATAAAATCAGCGCGATTTGGCATGATCGGCTGCATAGTGATCGCGTAAAGACGTATCAGCTGTAGACAATGCGCCAACACGGATAGGGCCGCGGCAGGTTGATCGGCCATCAGTTTCCAAGGTTCTTGCTGCGCGATATAACTATTGCCAAGCCGCCATAATCCCCGCAATGCTTCCATCGCATGACGGAACTTCAAAGCATACAGTGCATCTGAATATTGTTGTGACAAAGCAGAAATTTCTGTCTGTAAATCTACAGGCAAGGGTGCAACCGCCAATCCTTTCGGACTGTATTTGTGCACCAAGGTAAATACGCGGTTGATGAAATTACCAAGTCCGCCGACCAAATCCTTGTTAATGACGTCCGCAAAATGCTGAAATGTGAAATCTGTATCGTCGGTTTCTGGCATATGCGTCATTAAGTAATAACGCCAATAATCTGCAGGGAATAAATCCAAGGCCTGATCTAAAAAGACCCCCCGTTTTTGAGAGGTTGAAAATTTTCCGCCATCATAGTTTAGCCAGCTCATGGATTTCAAAAAATCAACAAGCCTGAGATCTGCCCCGCTGGCGAGTATCATGGCGGGAAAAAAGATGGTGTGAAAGGGGACGTTATCTTTGGCCATGAATTCAACGTAGTAAGTATCGCTTGCTTTGGACCACCAGTCCTTGCATAGCGCTTCTATGCTGTCATCCTCGCGCAGGCGAGGATCCATAGAGCTGTCGCAAGGAAATAGGTCCCCGCCTTCGCGGGGATGACATCGGGCATGAAAAGCATCCTTCGTCATACTGATGTAGGCAATGGGTGCGTCGAACCACACGTAAAACACTTTGCCTTCGTATCCCGGCTTGGGCACAGGCACGCCCCAGCCTAAATCTCTTGTAATACAACGGGGTTGCAGGCCTTCCTTCAACCATTTGTATGCAATGCCTTTGGTCATGGCTGGCCAATCTGTTTTGGTATCGATCCATTCTTTCAGTTGATCTTCCATTCGATTCAGTAGCAAAAACAGATGTTTAGAATCACGCAACTCTAATTGACGGCTACCAGAAATGGAAGAATACGGATCTTTAAGTTCTTGTGGATCTAATAAATGTCCGCAGCCATCACATTGATCGCCCCGTGCTTTTGCGTAATTACAATGCGGGCAAGTGCCCATCACGTAACGGTCCGGCAAAAAACGCCCATCATCGATGCAGTAATATTGCTGGGTTGTACGTTCTTCGATGAAGCCATTGGCATCAAGCGCGTTGAAAATTTCTATTGTTAATGCGTGGTTAGAGGGGGCGGAGCTTCTGCCGAAATAATCAAAACTAATGCCAAATTGTTCATATGTTTCTTTTTGTGCTTGGAACATATCGTCGCAATAATCTTTGACAATTTTTCCGGCTTCATTGGCGGCGATTTCAGCCGGGGTGCCGTGTTCGTCGGTTCCGCAAATGTACAAAACTTCATGTCCTTGTTGTCTTAAAAACCTGGCGTATACATCGCCGGGCAGCATAGAGCCAACCAAGTTTCCAAGGTGCTTAATGCCGTTGATATAGGGCAGGGCGGAGGTAATTAAGTATTTCATTTTGGCTGGGGAACCTGGACTCGAACCAGAATCGCATGATCCAGAATCATGTGTTCTACCATTGAACTATTCCCCACCTTCCCTTATAGTAAGGAAGTTTGAGGATAGGTGCAATCTTAACCATTTCTTCATTTGTGGTTTTTATCTATTTGCTGTAGCCTAACCTGAGAATTCACATTTGTAATAAGGAGAAGATCATGATATTCAAACCAAACCAAACCAAACCAAACCAAACCAAACCAAATGGTGGACTAAATTAGGTCTTTGTGTTAGTTTATTGCTGCCAAGTTTAACATTTGCTACTTCTGAAACGTCTTTTGTCACGTCTGATCAGGTGCGTGCAGATTTGCATTCTGTGATGACACCTCCAGCACAGGATCTGGGAATCTATACACGAATGATGTCCTGGCAAGACATGTCAGAGCCAGATCGGAGCACGACAGCAGATCAGCTGGTGTCATTCGCACTGAAAACAAGAGATAAGAACGCACTAGAAAGTATGGTCAACGTTTACAAAATTCCTGGAGCTACCGATGCATTGGCGGAATTACCTAAATTATTAGACGAGGATTGGCAGCGGTTCCAAAGCGCAGTTGCATTGTATGCTAAAGAAAAAAAACTATCCCCAGATTTCGTATGGGCCGCTATTACTCCCGTGCCCGGACCTGGTCGTGGAGTCTATCAGGCATAAAGAATTCTTTAAATTTTTCTTTTTCTTTAACCTCTTTTGCTTTAACCTATAGCATATCGTGTCAATGATCAGTTGCTTCTGTGTTGTCATCCTCGCGTAGGCGAGGATCCATGAGTTTGCGCTAAGTAAATGGATCCCCGCTTTTGCGGGGATGACATCGAGTGCGAATAAATTAACAAAGGAATATCATGCAGTTTTCACGTTTTAAAATTTTCTGGATCTTTTTTGTATGTATCTTTGGGATTATGTTCGCATTGCCCAATTTTGTGCCCAGCCATAAGTTGCCGGCGTTTTTAAATCACAAAGTTAATTTGGGATTGGAACTGCAAGGTGGCTCTTACTTACAATTATTTGTTGATTTAGAGTCAGCGCATAAAGAAGAAATGCAGGCGTTAATCCCTGATATTAAAAAGCAACTGCGTAAAGATAAAATCACATTCAGTGAAATCAAAAACGTTGGGGATGAGATCACCATTAAGACAGAGCAATTTGATGATCTGAAAAAATCAGTAGCCGCCTTCAACTTGTCTGCTGAAAAAGATAAAACTAAAATCAGGCTTTTCCAGGATGCGGGCAAAAAAGAAGAACGGAACGCCAAGAAAATAGAGCAATGTATTGAGGTTGTAAAACGCCGTATTGATGAAAGTGGTACGAAAGAGCCAAGCATTTACAAACAAGGCAAAGACCGTATCATTGTTCAATTGGCGGGTGTGCAAGACCCTGAAGAAGTTAAAAAACTGCTTGGGCAAA
>ERZ1292633.1323-Hain-H41-02um-R1-1323-length-26952-cov-5_pt1 | contig 26952 bp, 20 predicted proteins | sample MGYA00564406_ERZ1292633 | MGnify/ENA primary metagenome ERZ1292633 (study PRJEB36523, sample SAMEA6512639) | groundwater metagenome | collected 2019-01-08 | study: AquaDiva: Metagenomics assemblies of 32 groundwater samples | reverse complement strand
TACATAGTAAAACAATGATTATTGACGATAAAGTAGTTATAAATGGTTCTTTTAATTTTTCAAAAAATGCTGAATTAAATAATAATGAAGATACTTTGATAATAACCTCATCTTCTTTTGCACAAAACTTTTTGAAAGAATATGCAAGAATAAAAGATATGGCTATAAAAAATACTGACATTCCTCCTTATGACCATCCTGCTTGTTCTCATGGAGATCCAAGTGAAACACCAGTTAATACAAATAAAAACTCTATAAATCTTTCTACTAATGAAGTTCCATATTTTTACGATAGAGATTAATTATAATTAGTTAGAATTAAAAATTAAATAGATAATAATCTTATCTCTAATTTTTTTTCTCAAACCAATTTTCATTAAGTGTAATTTTATTTCCAAATATTTTCTTTTCTGTTAATATAAACAGGATTTAATTAGTTTGTTATTTATTTTTTGAGTTGAGTTAAAATAAAATGAAACCAGTACTTGTAGATCAAGGTAAAAATTTAACAAAAAAAAATATAGAGAGTTTTGAAAAAAAAATCTCTCAAAAATTACCCAATGATTATAAAGAGTTTTTGTTAGAAAATAATGGTGGTTCAATAGAAGATAATTACTATAATTATTTTTATTATAAAGAAGATGAAAACATTTTTATTGGTGTTTTTTTTCCACTAGATGAAATTTTTAATGCTCTTGATGATTATGATTTTATTGATGGTTTTGATAAAAACTGGGCAATTATTGCAACAGGTGGAGAAGACTATCGTTTATTTATGTCTTTAGATGAAATAGATTTTGGACATATTTATTTTGCCAATATAACAGATGAAAATGTTGAAAAAGATTATATATTTATAACAAATAGTTTTAGTAATTTAATAAACAATATTGAAAAAGAAAGAGATGTATCTGATGCAGAATATTTACTTTGTTCTAGAAAATTTAATGAACTAAAAGAAGAAATTAAAAATGGTAAAATTGATATAAATGAAAAAATTTATGGAAATACTAGAACTTTATTTAATGTTTTAATATCTAATGCAGCATCTAAGAATTTAGTAGAAAAATTTAATGAAACGTGTGATATGATTAGATTTTTTTATGAAAATGGAACAAATATTGATGAAATAGATTTTGTTTGTCATATAGATATAATTGAATATATTTTAAGCTTAGGATATGATATAAATCAAAGAGATAAAAAAGGAAAAACACCTTTAATAAAAGATGTTTTTGGTGCTAATTGTTATTTAGAAAGATTTAAGTTTATTTTAGACAAAGGTGGCGATAAAAGTATTAAAGATAATGATGGTAAAACAGTACATGATTATTCTGAGCAATATTTTAAAGAAAAAAGAGTATCAGTAAAAGATTATAAAAAAATACAAAAACTACTAGAATAAAAGCAGAATGATTTTAAACCATTCCCACAAGTAACTTTAAACCTATAACCTTTTCTTTTTACAGATAAATTATTTTATCACATAAAAACGCACAGAAGGCATTTTTTTTAGCGCTAAATAGTAAAAAAAATTCTGTTAAATTCAAAAAAAAAATGATACAATTAAAAATGTTTTTAATGTTATGAAAATTTATTTAGGAAGTTTCTTAGTACAGACTCGTAAAACTATACAAATAAATAGATATACAATTATTTATTTATCTTCATTATAGTAAATATTATTATTAATAAAAGAGAAGTATAAAAAATGGACAAAAAATTATTTCTATCACTTGTTATTGCACTTAGTTTTTTTACATTACCAGAGGCTTTTGCAAAAGATGTAAAAGATATTGAATTATCTTCTATGTCTTTGGAAGAATTGTTAAATTTGGAAGTAACAACTTCATCAAAAAAATCAGAATCACTTGATGTTACTCCAAATGTTATGTATGTAATTACTGCAGAAGAAATTAAGAAATCAGGATATCAGAGTATTGCTGATGTACTAAATAGAATACCAGGCTTTTTTTACTCATTCAAACCTTTGGAACCTATTATTCAAGTCAGAGGCATTGCTCCAAATGAAAATAATAAGGTTTCTATTATGCTTAACGGTCATAGAATAAATAATGTTAATGAAAGTACACAGATGATCTGGCCAGTAAACCTTGATAATGTTGAGAAAATTGAAATTATTACAGGACCAGGTTCAGTATTGTATGGTACAGATTCACTTGTTGCAACTGTAAATTTAATAACAAAAAAAACTTCAGAAACTGAGATTAAATCATCTTTTGGACAAAACTTATCTTTAACAGGAAGTGCAATGACAGGTTATAGAATTGATGATAAAAGAGGTCTTTTTGCTTCTGCAACCTATGCAAGTTCTGAAGGTTGGGATTCGGAAGCCTTTTACAGACATTCTGGAGAAAAAATAGGAACTGAAGGAAAAGATTTATTATCTCGAAAACTAGGAATAATAAGACCAAGTGGATTTCTTTTTACTCAGGGAGAATGGGATAACTGGTCATTTCAGTTTAGTTCAATTAATCAAGCAATACCAGAATATTCTCAAAATAGAGAAGCGTTAGGAGTTAAAGCAACAAGATATAATTACACAGACAATTTTGATTTAAGAAATAATACACAAATAAATGATTGGTTATCAACTTCTTTTATTGCTAGTTATGATGATAAAAGATTATTAAGAGCTGTAGAACAAAACTGGCAAGGAAATGTTTTGGATACAAGCCAGAAAACATATTCAGGAGAAATAGGAACACAAATAAAAACTAGCAGTCATTATTTTCAATCAGGTGTCCAAGCTTCATTAAATAATAACAGGCACAACTATACAATAGATAAATATGATCCAGGAAAACCTACTCCTGCAGGTTCAGTTCAAAGTATATTAGAACTCACAGATACTTATAGTTTAGGTGCTTATGTATCAGAAGAGTTTAAATTACTAGATAATCTTACTTTAGTTGCAGCTTTAAGAGGTGATACCAATTCAATTTTAAAAAGACCTAATTTTTACCTTTCTCCAAGAGCAGCTATTGTATTTACACCATTTCAAAAATGGACTCTAAAAGCGATGTTTAACAGAGCTACAAAATTTCCTAATCCTTGGGAATCACCTCTAAACCAAACTTGGAATTATGAAAGAGGTGCTGATTGGGCTTCCAAATTAGGGCCTGCAAAAAACCCTGAAACTCTTAGTACTATAGAGTTACAATCAATAAATTATTTTGGTGAATTAAGATTAGGAATAAACGGCTACTATCAACAACTTAACGATTTTATTGCATGGTCTTCAAGCTTTACAAATGTTGGTGATTTTCAAGGTTTTGGTGCCGAATTCGATGCAAAATATCCTATGACTAAAAATATTTTTGCTTGGATGAATGGTAGTTGGCAGAAAGCTAGTTTTAAAGCAAAAGAAGAGGGTGATCATGGATCAATTCAAAATCCTCAAGGAGAAATGAATGGAGTTCCAAGTATTTTACTTAACTTAGGTGGTATTTATCAGTTTAATGAAAATATTTCTCTTAGTACAAGCTTACGTTATTTCACTGATCAGGTTGTAAGACGGTACGATATTCCTAAAAATACTCTTACTTCAGAGGAATGGAAAAAATTTATTGAAACTCCTAGTAATTTTAGATGGGAAAAGGTATCTAATATTTTCTATCTGGATGCTTCATTAAATTACACTGATTTCCTTATTAAAAGTATAGATTTAAGAATTTCTGGAAAGAATCTTTTGAATAATAGGTCAAGAGTTTCAATGACTTATGCAAATGGTGATATGCAGCCTGAAGGGATGTTTTTGGAAGGTACTATTAGATATCGTTTTTAGGCATTTAATTCAAATCCTGTAATAGAACTAAAGTTCAAACAATTGTTCAAAAACAGGATTTACTTTTATTTAATTTAAGATTTTAAAATACCCAAAGTATTGATTTATTAGTAAATGACTTTCCCTAATGCAGATTCTAATAGTTGTTTTGCTACATGTGCGGTTTGATTTCTATAATCTAAAAGAGGGTTTACTTCTACAAGATCCATACTAGCTAATTGCCCTGTTTCTGCTATCAATTCTAATAAAAGATGAGCTTCTCTTAAAGTTATACCACCCAAAACTGGTGTTCCTGTTCCAGGAGTTGTAGTTGCATCTAAACCATCAACATCAAAGCTTACATGAATAGGATCTTTTTTAGGTGAAACTATTTTAATAGCATCTTTTATACAATTATAAATACCTTTTTCGTCAATATCTTTCATGGTTACAACATGTATTCCATATTCATCTAATCTTTTTCCTTCTTCTGGATCTATACTTCTTACACCCATTAAAACAGTTCTTCTTGGATCAATATAATTATTTTCAAAAAGAGATAATAATTTTGCATTTCCTTGACCTGTTGCTAGAGCTAGTGGCATTCCATGAATATTTCCAGAAAGACTGGTTTCTTCTGTATTAAAATCACCGTGTGCATCAAACCAAATAAGACCAAGCTTTTTACCCATTTCTTTATGGTATTTTATAGAAGCTGATAAAGAACCAATAGCTAATGAATGATCTCCTCCTAAAACAACAGGAATATTATTATTAGATAATGCAGAATAAACTTTTTCTTTTAAAAGTGTCATAAATTCATAAACTTCTTCCAAATATTTTATTTCACCTTGTTTAAAATATTTTACAGGAAAAGGCTCTTCTAAAGAAGGTAAATTACCAATATCTTCAAAATCAACTCCTAAATGAGTTAAACTTTCTTTTAAACCAGATAATCTTATTGCATCTGGACCAAGTGAAGCTCCTTTTTCTGGTGAAGCGATACTAATAGGAGCCCCTATTAATTGTATTTTTCTAGAATTTAAAATTTTCAAAATCTGAATCTCAAATAAAAATAATTTGTTAGCTTTTCATTTAAAAGTTTTATATAAACTAATAAACATATATTACATTCTATTATATATTGAGTAAAAAGTAAAAATGAGAAGTCGATAAGCTCAAATTAATATTCTATCTCATTACTTTTCACTTTTCACTTCTAACTATTTATTCTCATTTACATTGTTTTATAATCGCCACAAAGTAATTCTTCACTATAAAAACCTTTAGGTAATTCTTTTAGATAATCAAAAATAGGTTTTTTAGAAGTAACAATTGAATTAGGTTCTATATATTCCAAATACATTTTTTGAGAAGCTTTTAATAAAATTTTTGATTTATTTATTTCTATAATTTCGTCTGGCAAATCAGATTTAAGTAAGGTAACTAAGTTATTAGAAAAATCTAACTTATAAGAGTTTTTACTAATTTTAGGTAAGTGTGAAATTTCACGAACATTAGACTCAAATTCTAATGTATTATTTGTATAGCTTTTCGGTTCCATATTTTGAAAAATATTTTGTTCAGTTTCGTTAATATTATATTCAGAAATTTTAGTTAAATTATTATCTTTTAATTGATAAATAAAAGCTGTTTTAAACTTTGAATTATAACCAAGTCCATCTGTTTTTATTACAAAAAGTGTATTAGAATTTACCCATTTTGCCGATAAATACGACTCTTTTTCATTATTTTCAATTGTATTATTATAATAAAAACCATTTTCAATATTAAAAACATTAATTCCTTTACTTGTCATATTAAAAATATTTTTATTTTCTGAATCAAAAATACTTGATTGACTTAAAGAATCTTTTTTATAGATTAAACTTTTTGATTTTAGATCTACTAAATAATAAGATGAAGATAATTCTAATGGTTGCCATGAACCTGAGTTAATTGTTTGCTTCCAAGCAGATTTATCTGAACTAATATTTTCTTGTAAAAGAATTTTATCATTAGAAAGAATAGTGAATTTATAATCTAAATTATTAGAGTTTTGATTTTTTGCATCATAAGATTTAGAACCAAGGTCAATTATTTTTTCTGAACTTCCATTTACATCAATTTTATATAAAAAATATGATTTTGAGTCTTTTTTATCCAAATACGAATAAATAAAATATCCTTTAGAATCTTTTTCATTAAAAAAAGTCGCATCTATTTTTTGGCTATAACCTAATTTATAACAATTATTTGCTACAACACAAGCCGATTGTGATATTAACAAAGAAAAAAGAGATAATTTTAAGATGTTTTTAAATATAGTTTTTTTATTCATGATTAAAAATTTGTTTCAACTCCTACTAATAATCTTGGAAAAAGTATAAAAGCAATTGCATTATATGAAATATCAGTATTTATACCTATATCAAAGGCAAAATTAAAGGCTATTTTATTTAAATAGATTGTATCTCCTAATCCTAATCCTAAATAATAAGTTGAGATATCTCCATCTACTTTTGGATCATGATAATATCTGTTAACAAAAGATGTTCCTAAAAAAGCTTTTGAATAAATTAAATTTCTAAATTTTTCAGAATAATCGACTCTATTAAAATAGTTTTTTACATCAAGTTCGACACTATATCCTCCAGCAGTATTTTGAACACCCATACAGCAATTTAGTTTTTTAAATTCGTAAGAAGATAAACTTCCATAATAACCATTTAATCCAATTTCAATATCTTTATTTAAATCTCTTGATATAACTACTTTTTGCATAAAATTTGCAATTCCCCAAGATAAATGAGTTTTATTATCAAATGTATCAACTTTACTGTCTTTATTACTATCAATTTTTATTTTTACTTCTTCTGCTAATGCACCATTTATAAAAATCATCTGCATTAGTAGAAATAAAAAATAAGCTTTTACTTTCATCTGACTACCTATTTTTAATATATTACTTAAGTGTATAATTAATTTACTCAAAAGTAAACATTTTTGTAAATATGTTTACAAAAAAAAATATACAAAGCTAGTATATTTTTTTATTTTAGATATTACTAATGAAAATAAATAAATTAATTTTAAATCATAAATTAAGGATTATTTGTAGGATCCCAACAAACTCTAAAATCTTCATTTAAATTATCTAAAATATCCATATCAGAATTAGAAATATTGAAATCATAAATATTTGCATTTTCTATAATTCTTGATTCTGTAACTGATTTTGGAATAATAATAATATTGTGTTGTAATGCCCATCTTAAAACTATTTGAGCTGTTGTTTTATCATATTTTTTAGAAAGATCTACTAAAGGTTTTTCTTTAAGTTTTCTTCCTTGAGTTAAAGGGCTATAAGCTTCTAATTGAATAGTATTTTTATTACAAAAATCTAATAATTCTTTTTGATATAAATAAGGACTAAATTCAACTTGGTTAATAGCTGGAACTATTTTTGCAAAAGCTAATAATTCTTTTAAATCTTTAATTGTATAATTACTTACCCCTATTGCTTTACATTTACCTGTTTCCATAAGAGTTTCCATTGCTTTCCACGTTTCATTTCTAACTCCTGTAACAGGCCAATGTATTAAATATAAATCTATATATCCCAAATCTAGCTGTTCTAGACTTTTATTGAATGCTTTTATAGTATTTTCGTATCCATGATCTTTATTCCATAATTTTGTAGTAACAAAAATTTCATTTCTTGGAATCCCACTTTCTTTTACAGCACTCCCTACATCATGCTCATTTGCATATAATTTTGCCGTATCTATGTGTCTGTAACCAGCTTTTAAGGCATAAAGTACAGCATCTTTTGTTTCATTTCCTGATTCTGATTGATAAACACCTAAACCAATCAGAGGCATTTCTAAGCCATTGTTTAGTTTAACTTTAGAGTTAATAGTTAATTCCATTTTGCACCAATTTTTAATTTTATAAATGTTCAGAAAATTATATCTTAAAAATTGATTATAATATTTTTTTTAAATTAAGCAATATCTTCTAATTTCCATTCTTCTTTATTAGTAAAAACAGCTTCTCTTTTTTCACAATCTTTTTTTATACAGTTTTTACAATGAAAAGGTTTACAATCATCTGTATGAATAAACATTTCTACAGAGTTTCCAAATTTATGTTTAATTTTTTGTTCCAGTTTTTTTACTTCAAAATGACCTTCTTTGATATTAAAATACCAAGGAATAGTTAAATGAGAATCAATATGTAATTTGTGTCCGTATTTTATTATTCTTAGATCATGAACATCTATCATATTTTCAGTTCTTTCGGTATTTAAAAAAAGTACAAATTCTTTAAGTAAATCATCATCAGCTTCATCCATAATACCTGCTACAGATTTTCTTAATATTTTTACACCAGTAACAAAGATAAATATTGCAAAAATTATAGCAGTAACATTATCTAGCCATTTTAAACCTGTTAAATAAATTAAAATTAGACCCACAATAATTCCAAATGTTGAATAAGTATCTGATTGTAAATGTTTTCCACTTGAAATCAAAGCTAAAGAATTAATTTTTTCACCTTTTTTTACGGCAAGATAACCTAATCCATAGTTTATTAAAGCGGTTATAAATACTAATATTATCCCATAATCAATTTTCTCTAAAGTAGATGTATTTTTAAACCCTAATACTGATTGATAAATAATTAATAGCCCTGCAAATGAAATCAAACTACCTTCAATCGAAGCTGAAATGAATTCTACTTTTCCATGTCCATAAGGATGATTATGATCTTTTGGCTGTCCTGATAAATAAATACTATATAATCCTACAAAACCACCTATTATATTTACAATACTTTCCAACATATCAGTTAATATTGCAACCGAATTGGTTAAATACCATGCAAAAGCTTTTATTACAAAAAGAACTACAGAAACTATCGCTATTATTTTCTGTAAATCTAAAGCATCATTTTTTGGTGTATCTTGAGATTTCATACAATAAAATACTAGTTGCAATCGATACATTTAAAGATTCAACTTTTCCCCTCATTGGTATTTTAACACATGTATATTTTTCAATAAACTCTTTTTTTATACCTGCACCCTCATTACCTATTAAAAGAGCTGTTTTTTTGTTAAAATTTATAGAAAAGTAATCATTTTTTGCATAAGAAGAGGTTAAAACAATATCAAATTTATTTTTTTCAACTTCTTCTATTATTTCTTCAATATTTTCCATATATAAAACACTTGTTCTAAAGCAAGAACCAGCAGAACTTCTTAATACTTTTGGATTAAAAAAATCTACTGTTCCTTTAGAGCAAATTATTAAATCAACTGCGGTTGCTTCAGCACTTCTTATTATTGTGCCAAAATTACCAGGATCTTGAATATCATCTAAAATTAAAATAAAATCACAATCGTTAATATTTTTTTTATGTTCAAAAATTTCTGCAATAGCCATACATGGTGGTGGAGAATTTGTTGTAGATATAAAACCAATTATATGTTCAGGTAATGAATATATATTATCTTCATCTATTTTTTCACAAAAATCAAAAACTAAATCTTCTTTTAGAAAAATATGTTTTATTTTTATACCTGATAAAATAGCTTCATTTATAAGTTTTTCACCTTCAATAATAAAAAGATTATTTTCTTTTCTAAACTTTTTAGTTTCAAGTTTTTTTGCAAGTTTTATAAGTTTATTCTCTTTTGAAATTATTTTTTGAAAATTATTCTTTTCCAAATGAACCTCTACATTTTTTTGCTATAATATAAAAATTATAAACTCAAAATTTATTATAATTAAAAAAAGATTATTATTTAGTTAACTTTTTACGAAAGAAATAAAAAGTTTTTGCTATAATATAAAAATCAACTTTAAATTAGAAATTTAATAGGAGCGGAAATATGAGCGGTTTAGGTTCAGACCCATTTAGTAAATCATCATCAATGGGTGGTGGTTACGACAAAAAAATACCTTCTGGTGGAAATAAATCAGTTGGTGGAGATCCTTTTTCTGGTGGAGGAAGTAGCAGACCAACAGGCGGAGACCCTTTTTCTGGAGATAAAACATCAATAAGACCTAAAGGCAATGTTTCTAGTGATCCTTTTTCTGGCGGAAGTAGCAGACCAACAAGTGGAGATCCGTTTAATAAACCAAGTGGAAACAAACCAATAGGTAATGATCCTTTCTCTGGTGGAAGTAATAGACCAATCGGTAACGATCCTTTCAATAAACCAAGTGGAAATAAGCCAATAGGCAATGATCCTTTCTCTGGTGGTGGAAATAAACCAATACATAATGATCCGTTTAATAAACCAAGTTACCCTTCAAATAATGGTAATATTCATAATGATCCTTTCAACAAACCAAGTTATCCTTCAAATAATGGAGGGATACATAATGATCCTTTCAATAAACCAAGCTATCCGTCAAACAATGGTGGAATACATAATGATCCTTTCAGTGGAAATAAACCTATTTATAACCCATCATATCCAACACATGATCCGTTTAATAAACCATCATATCCAACAAGACCTATTTATGATATTCCAATGTCTTGGGATGATCCTTTTGACAGAAAAGATTTCGGTAACATCGTTGCAAGTTCAGAAATGAGATATGAATATCGTTCAGCTGTAAATAATGGAGATGGTTATAAATTATTACAACTTGCAAAAATAGAAAATGAAATGAATTATATGCCTGAAGTAAGAGCAGGAGATGTTTTATATAATGCATATAGAGCTGGTGTTGATAACAGAGATCCAAATCTTTTATTGAATGTTGCTAAATATGAAAATCAAAATAATCTTATGCCTGGAATAAAAGCAGGAGATGTATTAAATGATTCTATATCAGCAGCAAGAGATAGAAGAGATGCAAGATCATTATTGAATATAGCTAAATTTGAAGCTAGTGCAGATATTTTATATCAAGATGCTGGTGATATTTTATACGAAGCTTATAACACAGCTGTATCAACAAGAGATTACAGTACATTAAATGATATCGCTAATTATGAAGGTTCTCATAATCTAATTTCTGGTTTAGGTCCAGATACAATCAGAAGACAAGCTAGAGAAATTCAATACGGTTATTAATATCGTTATTTAAAAAAACAGGTTTATGAAAATAGACCTGTTTTTTTGTTGTTAATTGTCTTGAACAGGATTTTAGGAAGATTAATATGATTAACATGATTAGGATTCTATTAATGTTTTATTGTATGGTTTTTATTATTTTTTAGTTCAAAAAATAAACACTCTAATATCCCATGCTCAAACTTATATTATAAAAAATTCAACAAATCTAAAGGTTTTTCAATCAAAAAAGAGTTTTCAAAATTTTTATGTTTTTTTTCATAACCATATTTAGCAAAAGCAAATATTACTCCTGCATCTCTGCTTGAAATATAATCTGGTGAACTATCACCAAAAAATAAAACTTCTTCTTTTTTTAAATTTAATTCTTCCATTGCTTTAAGTATAGGATATGGAGATGGTTTTCGTTCTGGTAAACTATCGCCACCATAAACAATTTCAAATGTATTTTGCCAATTAAATTTTTTTACGATTTCCATTGTTACTTGGTATGATTTATTTGTTATTAAAGCTTTTTTATAAGAAGATAATTTTTCAAGTAATTCTTCAACGCCATCATATAATTTTGAATATTTTAAGCTATTTTTTTTGTAATATTCAATAAATTTATCATAAAAAAATTCAGAATCGTAATTATTAGGAATTACATTTCTCAAAAGATAATGAGTTCCTATTCCGACAAAAGAGATAATAGTTTTTTCATCTAGGGGAGGTAAACTAATATCTTTTCTTATCTCATTTACAGAAACAACAATATCTTTTTTAGAGTCGATTAAAGTACCATCAAGATCAAAAAATATTGACGTTATCATCATCTTCTTTTTTAGGATGTTTTATTTCTTCTACAGCTTCTTTTACCACTTGATTTTGATGTTTTTGCCATTCTAATGCTTCATCAATAACATTTTTAGTAACGATTTGTTTTTCAATTAGATATTTTCCAAGATGAGTATTAGGATTTTGATTTTGATATTCAATTGCGTCTGTAAGTTGAGAAAGTTTTAAACTGCCTCTTTTTAATAAAATTTCGCCTAATCTTTCGTTTTGAGATAATCTACTCCATTTTTCTTGATCTGTCATTATCCCTAATTCTTTTAAAGAATCATCAACAACTTCGCCTTCTTTTTTTTGTATTTCTAAATACATTTCAAGTTCAGCTCTAGTTATAAAACCTTTTATTACAGCAAGATCTCCTAATTGCATATTAGGATTTCTATTTTGTTCTTCAATAACAGTTGTAAGTTCAGAAAGTCTTAGAGCTTGAAATTTTACAAGAATCTCACCAAGCTTTTCAACTCTTGTCATGTTTTCCCAATTTTCGGATTGTATATTACTCATAGATAATCACTCAGAAAAAAATATCTATTTATATTATATAATGATTGAGTAGTTTATCCAAACTATTATTATAAGTTGTATTCCATTTTTCTAACAAAGTTTCGGCAGGAGATTTTCCTTTTTTTATTACTTTTTCTAAAAGAGCTTCAAGGTATATAGTTTCATCTTGATTTTTTTCATTTTGAACCTTTTGTCTTTTAAGTCCTTCCCAAGATATATTAAACAATTCTTTTGCTAAATCTTTGGTAACATATTTTCCTATTTTTGCCTTCATTCCATCTTTTGCAACAGCTTCATGCCATTCTACTCTTTGATCATAAGTAAGATTTGAAACAAGCTCCCAAGCACTATCTAATGCTTGATTGTCATATAAAATACCTTTCCAAATAGCAGGAATTGCTATAGCTAAATCAGGTGTTTGACTATCTGCCCCACGTAATTCTATATATTTTAGAAGTCTAACTTCTGGAAAAACAGTAGATAAATGATATCCCCAATCATAATAGGTTGCTTTTATTCCTCTATCACCTTTTTGCATAAATTCTTTAAAGGTTAAATGAGTCATATCAATCATTTCATTATCTCTTTTTATCAAAAACATGTGTACATTCATTGCATAATCAACATAATATTCAAAAGAAAAATTATCTGAAAATAAATTTTTTATTATTCCACATCTTTCAGGGTCTGTATATTTCCAAATATGAGCTCTTTCTGTGGCAAAACCATTTTCTTTTCCGCAATATATAGGAGAATTAGCAAAAATTGCAGTTACAATAGAATTTACTCCAGTCGCAATTCTTAATTTTTTTATAGCATCTTCATGACTTACATAGTCTATATTTGCTTGAATTGTGCAGGTTTGTTTCATCATTTTATGGCTTAAATGCCCTTGTGTGATTAGATATTTTCTCATTATGCCATATCTTTTTTTAGGCATCCAATTTATATCTTCTGTAGAAAGAAAAGGATTCATTCCACAAGAAAACCATTTTGTATTCCATCCTTGAGTTATTTCTTTTAATTCAGAAATATGTTCTTCTATTTCTTTTTGTGCATCATGCAAGCTTAAAAAAGGTTTACCACTTAATTCTACTTGACCTCCTGGCTCTAAAGAAATACTTGCTCCGTTTCTTAATAAAGCAATTATATTTTTACCTTCGTATTCACCTTCATAACCAAATTTTTCACCTAGTGATTCAAAAAGATCTCTAATGCCTTCTTTAGATTCATATTCTATGGGAGATAAATCATTTTTAATCAAAAATTTCTCATATTCAGTTCCAACTCTTAAGTTATCTGGAGATTTATATGATGAAGTAAAATATTTTACAAGTTGATTCTTATCTTCAAGTATTTCATCATTAGATATAGTGTTCAATTTCATTACTCCAAACAGGTTCAAATTTATTATAACTAGAATTATATCTAAAAAACAAAAATTGACTATAAAAAAATTTAACTTGTATAAAAATAATTATTAGATTTTTTAATTATATTAAAATTTCATATAGATTTTTAAGTATTTTTTTATAATTGAGATATTAATTTTTAAAGTGCTATAATGTTCTTATTATATATAAAAAAATAGGTATAATAAAAATGGAAGATTTTTCAAAATACTTTCACTCAATGATAGAGAACCTTTTAAAATCAGGTTCTGGCGAAATAAGTTTTGATATAAAAGCATTTGATTCTAAAAATGTTCCAGACTTTTTAAGACTTTTATTTGAAAATAAAAATAAAGACAAAATTGAAAAATTAGCCGTAAGAAAATTGACCGATGAAGAAATAGAACAGCATAAATTTCTTATTGAAAGCCAAGATAAAATAAAATATCAATTAAGAAAATTAATGGCTCATCAGAAAAAACTTGATATAGATTTTGATCTTTTTTGGCAAGATATTCAACAAAATACAGAAAAAAAAGTTAATATAAAAGATCTATCAATAGATTCAGAAACAGGTTTTTTATTTCAAGAAGTTAATGTTAGTAAAAAAGAAGAAGAGCTAGATAAATAAATGTATTGTTTTGAAAGTTTTGTAAATGACCTTGAGAGATTATTAGATACAACTGGTTCCTATAATGAAATAATAAGAAACTGTACTATGTATATGAAAAAGCTTGTTTCAAATAGAGAACTTATCTCTCAACGAACAATAGACGATATCATGTCTGGTAGTATTGATAATACTGTTTATTCAAGTAAAAGAAATGATTTTGTAGTTCAAATTTTTACATGGGATGCTAAATCTATTACCCCTGTTCATGATCATGATACTTGGGGCGTTATGGGAATATACTATAACAAACTATTTGTTACAGAATATTCTTTAACCAATATAGACCATAATAGCTATGATATTAATGTTTCTCAAGAATATTTTGCAAAATCTGGCGATGTCTGTTACCTTATTCCACCTGATGAAGAAATACACAAAATAGAAAACAGAACTGATTCACTTTCAATAAGTATTCATGTATATGGAAAACCAATAAAAGAGTATAATGTATATGATCTTGAAAACGGTCAGATAATACATAATGTAGTTTAATTTTAAAAAATGGAACCTAATTTAATAAAAGCATTACCTAATCCTATTATAAAGTTTTTTGCAAAACCTTATATTGGTGGAGATTCTGAAGATAAGGTAATTACAACCGCTCAGAAAATTTATAATGATAAAAAATATCTTTCTACCTTAGATGCACTTGGAGAAGATATTAGAGCAACTAAAGATATTAATGTTTTTGTTAGTATATACTTGGCATTAGCCCAAAAAATATCAAAATTAGAAATTTTTCCAGATAACTACACTCAACCTTCAATATCACTAAAACCATCTTGTTTTATAATAACTGAAAAAAACCCTGATGGCTCTCTTAATGAAAAAAAAATGGATTGGGAAGGCTGTTATGATAATATCTATAAAATCTGTTCTTATGCAAAAGAAAGAAACGTAAGAGTAACTGTAGAAATGGAAGATAGATATTGGACAGAATTTACATTGAAAACTTATATAAGACTATTAGATGCTGGGCTTGATAATGTTGGAACTGTTTTACAAACAAGACTTTTTAGAAGTAAAAAAGATTTAGAAAGATTAGATTCTCGTTCAAGAGTAAGAGTTGTAATTGGAATATATAATGAACCTCCTGAAGTAGCTTTAACAGATAAAAAACAAATGAAAGATTTAATGATAGATTATTCTAAAAATCTTATTGAAAAGGGTGTTTTTGTTGAATTTGCAACACATGATGATGATTATATAAAAAAATTCCTTGAGCAAGTTATTATTCCTAATAATATAAGTTCTGATAAATATGAAATACAAATGCTTTTAGGAGTTCCTAGAGAAAATATTCAAGAAGAATTGATGTCAGGAAAGTATCTTGAAAATCTTTTAGAAGGAAAAACATCTTCTATTGAAAATAAAAAAATAAATTTTAGATTGTACCTTCCTTTTGCTCAAAATTGGGAAAATGCGTTAGCATATTGTAAAAGAAGACTTATCGAAAACCCTAATATAGCTGCTTATGGATTAAAAAACTTTATTTTTAGAAAATAGTTTTAAATTTTCTAGTAAAAACAAATCATAATAATTTTGTGCTAAAATTTATTTAATATGTATATTTATGTTTTGTAATTAAATATAAGGTAATATGAAAAAAAGTTTGTTTTTATTTTTGTTTTTATCACTTTCTTTTTCTTGTAATCAATATATTCAGACCTATGATTCATCTTATGGAGAAGTAAAAGTAAATTTTAGTTTTAGTAAAGACCCTCAAGGTTTTTCAATAAAAAAAATTCCAGAAGAAACAGATTATATAGAAATAAAAGTTTTTGGCGATAGAATTAACATAAAAAACCCTCTTATAGAAAAAATAAAAAAATCTGATGCAGACCCAAAAACAGGTGATGCAAAATTAGAATTAAAAAAAGTGCCAATAGGTGATAAATATGTTGAAGTTAGAGCTTATGATAAAGATAAAAATATTCTTTCTTCTGATAGAGAAGAAGTATTAATAAAAGCCTCTGAAGTTGTTAAGGTTACTTTAGATTTAAAAGAAGGTGATTTACCAGAATTAACAAAAGAAGAACTAGCAAAAATAGAAAATAAAGAAAATAAAATAAATGCTATAAAAAAAGTAAATCCTTCTCCAAAACCAAGTAATATTATTAAAAATAATCCTAATAAACCAAAAGATCCTAATCAGAAACCTGGAGATAAATTACCTAATCCAAATCCATCTGGTGGTTTATTACCGAATCAAAAACCTGGTGGACCTGGAATGCCGAATCCAAATCCATCAGGAGGCTTATTACCTAATCAAAAACCTGGTGGTTTATTGCCAAACCCAAACCCATCAGGTGGTTTATTACCAAACCCAAACCCGTCAGGTGGCTTATTACCGAATCCAAATCCATCGGGCGGTTTATTACCAAATCCAAACCCATCTGGAGGCTTATTACCAAATCCAAACCCATCTGGAGCAGTATTACCTAATCCAAATACTGGAACTGGAACACCTAATTTACCACCATCTCCAAAACCTATAATACCTCCACCAATTATAAAGCCCAAAATATAATCTAATTTTTTGAAAGAATAAATAATGACAATAAGTGAAGAAAGACTTAATAAATTAATTGAAGAAAGAATAAAACTGAATTCTAATAAAAAAAATATAGATGATAAGATCTGGGAATTATTTGGAGAAGATTGGTCTATAATGTTCACAGATTTATCTGGTTTTTCAAGAAATACTACTAAATTTGGGATAATACATTTTTTACAGGTTATTCATGAATCAAAAACAATAATGAAACCTATAATTGAAGAAAATGATGGTATTTTATTAAAAATAGAAGGTGATAGTATGCTTGTTATTTTTAGAAAACCAGAAAAAGCACTTAAAGCCTCAATAGAAATGCAAAAATCATTAATTAAATACAATAAAACTAAAATTAAAGAAGAACAAGTTCTTTTATGTATTGGGCTTGGTTATGGAAAAATATTAAAAATAGGTGATTCTGATGTTTTTGGGGAAGAAGTGAATCTTGCAAGTAAATTGGGTGAAGACACTGCCAAATCTTATGAAATATTAGTAACTCAAAATTTTAAAAATAACTGTGAAAATAATGAAAATTTAGAATTTAAAGAAAAAGAGCCTATTTTTGAAGGCTCTGGTAATTACTATCAAGTTTTTTACTAAAAAATAAGATTATCTATTATTTTATCATCCACAAAATTAGGTAAAGTTACTTTTAAATTAGCTTCTCTTTTCATTTCTTCTTTTATTGCAAAAATAGCTCCTTTATTTCTAGCCCAACTTCTTCTCGCAATTCCATTATTCACATCCCAAAAAAGCATAGATTGTATTTTTTCTTTAGATTCTTCTGAACCATCAATAAGTAGTCCAAATCCACCATTGATTACTTCTCCCCAACCAACTCCACCACCATTATGTAATGAAATCCATGTAGCTCCTCTAAAAGAATCTCCTACAAAGTTTTGAACTGCCATATCGGAAGTAAATTTAGAACCATCATAAATATTAGATGTTTCTCTATAAGGTGAATCTGTTCCTGAAACATCATGATGATCTCTTCCTAAAACAATTGGAGCTGATATTTTACCTTCTTTTATAGCTTCATTAAAAGCTTGAGCTATTTTTATTCTACCTTCAGAATCAGCATATAAAATTCTTGCTTGAGAACCAACAACTAAATTATTTTTCTTTGCTTCTTTTATCCAGTGTATATTGTCCATAAGTTGTTGTTTTATTTCTTCTGGAGCATTTAGATATAATTTTTCTAATACATCACAAGCTATTTTATCTGTTATTTCCAAATCTTTTGGATCACATGAAGTACAAACCCATCTAAAAGGTCCAAAGCCATAATCAAAACAAAGAGGTCCCATAATATCTTCTACATAACTAGGATATTTAAAATCATTTTCATTTTTAAAAACATCTGCTCCTGCTCTTCCTGCTTCAAGTAAAAAAGCATTTCCATAATCCCAAAAATACATCCCTTTTTCACTTAATTTATTTACCAAATCAACATGTTTCACTAGTGTTTTTTGTATTGCTTTCTTAAATTCTTCAGGGTTTTCTGTCATTAATTTATTTGCATCTTCATAACTCATTCCTATAGGGTAATAACCACCTGCAAAAGGATTATGTAATGATGTTTGATCTGAGCCTAAATCGGGAACTATATTTTCTTGAAAAAGTTTTTCCCATAAATCAACAATATTTCCATGATATGCTATTGAAATAGCTTCTTTATCTTCTTTTGCTTTTTTTACTCTTTTACATAATTCATCTAAATCAGAATAAAATTCATTTACCCATCCTTGAGAATGTCTAGTTTCAATTACTTTTTTATTTATTTCTGCTACAATAGTAACAATGCCACAAATAACACCTGCTTTTGCTTGTGCACCACTCATTCCACCAAGCCCAGAAGTTACAAAAAGCTTACCACTAAGATCAGAGCCAGATTTAAATTTTAATCTTCCTGCATTTATAATTGTTATTGTTGTTCCATGAACTATACCTTGAGGACCTATATACATAAAGCTTCCAGCAGTCATTTGACCATATTGAGATACACCTAAAGCATAAAATTTTTCCCAATGTTCAGGTTTTGAATAGTTTGGAATTACCATACCATTTGTTATAACAACTCTTGGGGAGTTTTTTGAAGATGGAAAAAGACCTAACGGATGCCCAGAATACATAACTAATGTTTGTTCATCAGTCATTTCTGCCAAATATTTCATTGTTAGACGATATTGTACCCAGTTTTGAAAAACAGAGCCATTACTACCATAAGTTATTAATTCATCTGGATGTTGTGCAATAGCATCACATAAATTATTAGAAATCATTAACATTATTGATGCAGCTTGTTTTGATTTATGAGGATATTCTTCTATATTTCTTGGTTTTATCTCATATTCTGGTTTAAAACGGTACATATATATATGGCCATATTTATTTAATTCTTCTGAAAATTCTTTTGCTAAAATTTCATGATGTTGAGGTGAAAAATATCTTAAAGCATTTTTTATAGCTAATATTTTTTCAGTTTTAGTTAAAACATCTTTTCTTTTTGGAGCATGGTTAATATTTTCTCTTCTAACCTTAATTTCAGGTAAAGTATCTTCAATACTATCAAGAATTTGTTCTTTTAAATTTTTCATGAATAAAACAAAGCAATATAATATAAATATACTTAGTGAAAAGTGAGAAGTAAGAAGTAATCAGATAATAGTATCTTAAATACAAGTTTATAGTTACCTATTTTTCTCAAACTAATTTTACTTGAGTATAACGATATATAATATCATATTTTTATTATTACCTAATATTTTGTCTATTTATTATTAACAAAAAAATCGCATAAAAGTTCAATACTATTTTTTTCTTTTAATATTATTGGGTTAAAAATTATTTGATATTTATCTTCTAAATTATTTGATAATTCTATTGCCATAAGAGAATCAAAACCATAATTAACTAAAGGTGTTTTTTCATCGATTTTTGAAGTTGGCATTTTTAATATTAAAGCAACTTCTTTTTTTAATATTTCTGTTAATTCTGATTCTGAAAAAGAGTTTGTTTCTTTTTTATCATAAATAGTATCTTTAGTTTGTTTTTTTTCTATTTTATTTGTAATAATATTACTATTTTTTGTTATTATAGTATTTATATCTATTTTTTGTTCTTTAATAATATTTTCAAATAATTTAATTTTTTTTGCAATAGGATAACTTTTAAAAAACTTAGTTAAATCTAAAGAAAAAATACTTATATCAGGAATATCATTAATAATTACTTTATCTATAACAGCTAAAGCTTGTTTAGGATTAATAGGATAAATACCTTGTTTTTCTAAAATTCCAATATCATCATATTTAACAGCCAAACCAATTTCTTTCCATGGACACCAATTAATATTAAATGAAGGTAAATTTTTACTTCTTCTATAAAAGCTAAAAATATCTAAAAAACTATTAGCTATAGAGTAATTAGGATGACCATGAAGACCTATTTGAGATTTTAGTGATGAAAAATTTATAAAAAAATCGATATTTAAATTTAGTGTTTCATTATGTAAGTTTATTAAAGCATAAGCTTTAGGATTCATAACTTTATTAAATTTTTCAATATTTTGCTCGTTTATAATACCTTCATCAAGAATTCCAGCAGAATGTATTACTCCTTTTAAAATACCTAATTCTTTTATTTTTTGAAAAAGCAATTTAGTATCATTTTTATTTGATATATCACTTGTTATTATATGTATATCAGCTTTATTTTTTAATTTAGTAACAATTTCTTTTATTTCATCATTTTTTATACCAGATCTATTCGTTAAAACTAATTTTTTAGCCCCTTTTTCTATCAAAAAATCAGCAAAAACAAGACCTAAACCACCTAAACCACCAGTTATTAGATATATACCTTCTGAATCTATTTTAAAATTATATTTAAATTCAGATTTTTTTTCTTTTTTAGGTGATAAAAAACTATTTATTTTACTAAAAAAAGAGGTGTTTTCTTCTTGTTCAGGTTTTAAATAATTTTCTTTTTTGGATAAACCTTTAATAAATCTTGAAACATATCTATTATCATTTCTTATTACAATATCATTTTCATCTGAATTTGAGTTTATTTCTTCAAAAAGAAGCATTGATTCAACAGGTTTATAATTATAACTTAGATCAATTGTAGTTGCATTTAATTTTGGGTACTCATAATTTATAACTTTATTAAAACCATGAACAATAGAATTTAGATAATTTATTTCTGTATCTATATCAGAAACTTTTTTAGCTCCATTTGTTATAAAATAGAGTCTAGGGGATTTTTCAAAATCATTTTTTTCGATGTATTTTAATAACTTTAGGATATTTTTATATTCTTGTTCGCATTTATTTTTTATTTCATCTAAATCAGTTTCTTTTTTTATTTCTAAAATAGAAAAATACAAAATAGTATCAAATTTAGGTATAAAATTTTTATCCAAAATCTCTAAATCGTTTTTAGGAACAGTTACATAACAGATTTTTCTTTCATCAAAAATTAAACTAAAATTACTAAAAATACCTGTATTATCATCCAAAACTAAAATATTGGATAAATTAGAATCTTTTTTTAGAGATAAATTTTTTTCTACGTAAGAAAAATGATATATCCAATCTTCAGGTGAGTCTGGAACAATATAAGAATTTTTTAATCCTAAAATATCTAATACTTTTTCATTTTCTTTATTAGTTATATTTATATTATATTTGTTATAGATTTTTTCTATTTTTATTTTTAAATTTTTATCATATTTAGAATAAAATTGAATTTTTTCAGAAGTTCTAATAGAAATATTTTCATCAGAGAATTTTTTTAATTCATAAAAACAAAAAGAAAGTAGTTTTTGTTTATAATCAAAATCATTAACATCTAATGTAAAATCTGATATAAAACTATTTTCTACTTTCATTTATTTTAAGAAAAATCTAACCTACTTTATCTTTTTTACCAGATTTTTCAGCCAATTTTCCAAGTAAAACTTCTACTGCTTTTAGAATTTGAGGATCATGTTTATCCGCTTGGGTAGGATCTAATAAAAGCTCAAATTTTTCTTTTGGTATTACAACATTTATATCTGGCTCTATACCTTTTTTATTTATATCAGTACCTTTTGAAGTAAGATATTTATTAGTTGTAATTGCCATTCCACTTCCATCATCTAACTCATGAACTGTTTGAACAAGACCTTTACCAAATGTTTTAGTTCCAATAAGAATTGCTCTTTTATTATCTTTAAGTGTTCCTGAAACAATTTCAGATGCACTTGCACTACCACCATCAACAAGCAAAGCCATTGGCATATCCATAGGAATTGCTAATTCACCTGTTGCATTTAAAAACTCTTTTTCACCTGATTTACTAACTATTTGAACAATTGGACCGTTAGGAACAAACATACTACCAATAGAAACAGCATTAGGTAATAAACCACCTGGGTTATTTCTTAAATCAAAAACAAGAGCGACCATACCTTTTTCTTTTAATTTTTTTATAGCATCTTTAACTTCTCTAACAGCATCATTACTCATAAAAGTAGAAAGTCTAACAAAGCCTATTTTATTATCCATCATTCTTGATTTTACAATTTTTGAAACAATATTATCTCTCATAATTGACATATCCAGAATTTTTTTTGTAGATTCTCTAAATACTTTTAATTTTACATTTGTTCCTTTCTGACCTTTTATTAAACCTATAGCTTGGTCTATAGCCATATCTTCAGTTGATTTATCTTCGATTTGTAAAATGATATCACCAGATTTCATTCCTGCTTTCCATGCTGGAGTATCTTCCATAGGAGCAATTACAGTTAATACATCAATTTCTCTTCCATCAAATTTTTGTTTTCTAACACCTATTTGAATTCCAATTCCACTAAAAGAACCTTCTCTTTCTTCTTTCATTCCTTTGTATGATTTTGGATCCATGTATCTAGTATATGGATCGCCTGTAGCTTCCATCATACCTCTTATTGCACCCTGAACTAATTTTTCATTATCAATATCGCCAAGGTATTCACTTCTTAAAATATCATAAGCTTTTAATAAAACACCAAAACCAAAGTTTCCTTCTGCACTAGCGATTAATGGTTGCATTGCCATTCCACCAGTAAAAGAAGACATCATAAGAGCAACTATAAGAGTTGTTTGTTTTAGTTTAGAACTAATCATTTTTATTCCTTCCCAATAATCTGAGCTAATTGTAATTATATCAAAACAAAAAATAAAAAGATTCAACTTAATTCAATGTTTACAAATAGTAAATAATATATGAAGCAAATAGTGTCAAAAAAAAATTATAGAGTTTATTTTTTATAGTATAAATTTTTTAAACTATTGACTATTTTTAATCTTTTATATAAGAGTAAATAAAATTTTAGAAAAAAACAGCTGAACAAATAATTAAAATAATAAAGTAAATTTATGCTATTTTTAATAATAAAAAGGTTAAATAAAAATGTTCCCATAACTTATCTTATGGGAATAAATATATTAAAATAAAATCTGTAATGTTCTATTAACAAGACTTATATAGCTTATGTTGAATTAGAGTGTTTTTTTAAAAAAGAAAAGCTCAGATAATTTATTTTAATATTTTCACTCTTCTCTTTTAGCAAAGAGAAGGGATGGGGATGAGTTATGAAATAAATTTTGCAATTATTACTATACTAATTTTTTAAGACCTAATGTAATATCATCATCCCATTTATTCTTAGGTTTTAATTTTTTTATTAATTTATCCACAATTTCTTTGGGTACATTATCTATATTATATTTAACTGAATCTAATATAAAATCTTCTAAATAACTAATTTCTCCATTATATTTATAGTCAATAAATTTTTCTATTAATTTTACCGCAATCTCATTTTGAAATTTATGAAAATTGTTTCTTAAAGTGGTTGCTAAAAAATTGACTGTTTTTTGACTCTTACTTAATGAATCAATAATTTCCATTAAATTTTTATCAGTAAAATTATTTTTTTCTAAAGCATCTAACATTTTATCTTTATTGTTTATGCAATCATATAAAAACATTTCTAAAATATCTTTATCTTTAATTCTAGGATCATATTTATCAAAACAATCTAATATATATTTCTTTTTCTTAATTGTAGTATTTTCGGCTATTACTCTATTTTGTTGTATATTATCATCAAAAGCATCAATAATTAAATTATTTATTTCTATTGGCAGTTTTTTTGAATTATCTACAATTGTTTGTACAATATATACTTTAGCGTCTTTTTCTGTAAATAAAATAGTAATAAATTCATTTCTAAAGCTTTCAGAAAGTAATTTAAAATTGTATTTAAAATATTTAGATATTATTTTCATATTTTTATTTTCAAAAAATAATTTTTTGATTATATTCGATTGAAATTCAATATTTTTATCGTTTTTATGATTCAAAATAGAACTAATTATAGGGTGAAAATGACTAAACTCTTTTGACGAATAATCTAAAATAACATTTTTACCATTTATTGATAATTTATCATATATTTCTAATATATGATTATAAACGATATATTTTAAATTACTCTTAGAAAATCTATTCTTGGAAAATAAATTAATAACAATGTCTTCTTTCATTTGATCTGAAATATTATTTTCATTATTAAATAAGTAAAAAATTAAACACTTAGCTGTTTTGCTATTATTTGTATTTTTAAAATTATCCAATATTTTTTCTAATACATCATGTTCTAGCTTTTTAGCGTTATTTATTACTTGCCAAACAATAAAATTAGATATATTATCATTAGAAGATAAATATAATAAAAAATCATTTAATTCTTGATTTTTTGAGTCATAAGTATCAAAAACATATTTTATAATTATTTTTAATGATTCAGGGTTATTAGCAAAATAATATAGTGATTTAGTAGGTATTTTAAATTCATTTTTATTACTAACTAAAATTTTTGCTAAATTAATTAAATTTTCGTTGAGTTCTAAAAGGTTAAAAAAAATAGATTCTCTTAATTCTTTTAAAATTGAAGTAAAAAACATGTTAAATATATTTGAAATATATTTTTTGTTTGCATCAAAATCTATTAAGAGTTTTTCTAACAATAAATCACTTTTTTTTGATAAGATTTTTTTTAATTCTGCTGATTCTGTTTTTATTAAGATATCAATATAAATAAAATTTTTTTCTAACTCTAAGATTCTATTAATAACTTTATTTCTAAAACTTTCATCAAATAATTCAAATATAATAGAGAATATTTTAGAAATATTTTTTTGTATAATATCATAATCAAATAAATAAATTCTTTCTAATAATATTTGAATAAAATCTATATTAATATAACCATTATAATTATTATCAGGTGAATATGTTCTATAATCAAAATAAATAAGCTTTAATATAGCTATTTTACCTAATAACATTTCAGATTCTGAAAGAATTTCTAGTATTTTTATTCTATTATTTTCTTTTAATTCTGGGAACCTATATTCAAGGGATAATAAAATTTTTTTATGATATTTTGGGTTATTTATTTTATCAATAAAGTATTTTTTATTATTTAAGCTTAATTTATCAAAATTTTTTGATAAAGAATATAATGTTTTGTTTGTTATAAATTCATTTTCTATTAACAGTTTAATTTTTTCTTCAGGATAATATTCAATTTTATCTAATAACAATAATTGCGTGTATTTATTTTCTAATAATTTTGATGTAACTCTTTTAGAGTATTTTTCTAAATTATAATTTATATTAAACCTTAATCTTTCTAAAATATCTTCATCTTCAAAAAAATTAAAAACAAAATTAAGATTCTCATCAGGTATTTTGTTTAATTTATCTAATAAATTATCTATAAAGAAATAGATTACCTCTTTATCTCCATGAATATTATTTATTATTTTATCTCTTAATTCTTTTGAAATTTTGAAAAAATTATCAGATAATGATAATAACAAATACTTATATTTTACTTTTTTTTCAATTAATAATTTAACTATTTTATCCAAATTTTCATCTGATAGTTTTTTTAATAAATAACTAAGATTACTTGATATAAACTCATAATTATTAGAAATATCTTTATATTCTTTTATTATTATAGGAATAAACTTAACTATTAAATCATAAGATATTTTATCCCAAACACCTCTAAAAAGATATAAATTATATGAAAATAATTCTTTATTTTTTAAAAGTTGATCTATTATACTATTAAAATCTTCTCTAGACATAATGAGTGATAACTCTACTAAGTTTTGACATTTGAAATCGAAAGATGCTTTTAATGTTATATTTTGAATAATTATTTTTTTCTCTTCCTCATTATATTTATTAAAATTAGAAAGGATTATTTCAAATAGTGTATCAAAATAATAGAACATATAATTATTAAAAGGATTATATTTTTCTGGGTAAAGCTCAAATAACCAATTTATATCTTGTATATTAAGAGCCAAAATATTAAAAAGATTTTTTAAAAAGATTTTTTTTATTTCTTCAGGAAATTTTTCTGAAAAATTAATACAAAACCAAGCCAATTCCTTAATTGTAACAATTTTTTCAAAAACTTGATTTTTTATATCCTCTGGTATATTTTCAAAAAATTTATCTAATAAAAAAGTCGAAATATGACTTATAGATAAAATTATATTATTTCTAAATTCCAGTGGTAATTTTAAAAATATACTTTCTAACCCTCTATTTTGAAAAAAAAGTATGTTTTTATTTGTTTTAATTAGTTTTTTTACTAAATTAAGCCTAAAATTTTCTGAAAGTTTTTCATAGTTAAAACCTAATAATTCAAAAACCACATTCTTTTCTACATTCTCTAAATTATTAGAAATATTTTCAAAAATAACTTCTATACTTTCTATTCCATAAAAATTTATAAATTTATCAAAGTCATGTTTTAAAATTTGAGAAAAAGAATAAAAAGCCAGACCATCATTAGAGTTAGATAATCTAAGCATAAATTCTCTTGCTATAGGATCATTTTTATCTATATATCTTAATAAAGTACTTGCTAACTTAAAATAATCTCCATCACCCGAAAATCTAAAAAACTTAGATTTTTCATTTTCACTTAAAGTATTATAAAACTTCATTAATAAAATAGAAAAATAATGAATTATGGTGGAATGT
>ERZ1292633.1322-Hain-H41-02um-R1-1322-length-26954-cov-23_pt1 | contig 26954 bp, 31 predicted proteins | sample MGYA00564406_ERZ1292633 | MGnify/ENA primary metagenome ERZ1292633 (study PRJEB36523, sample SAMEA6512639) | groundwater metagenome | collected 2019-01-08 | study: AquaDiva: Metagenomics assemblies of 32 groundwater samples | reverse complement strand
CAGAAGGTCATGCTGAGGTTGAAGGCCAGAACGCCGTAATAGAGGCCGACGCCCAGCAGGAGTTGATGCGTGGCTGACGGGGGAGGCGAGAGCGCGGGCAGTCGGCGTTCGAGCGGAAAATAGATGGCAAGGGAGATGAGCCCGACGACGGCCCATCCGACATAATTGGCGAACGGGACGCCGAAGTGCAGCCCTGGGTCTGGATAGTAATAAATCTTTCCCAGGAACCAGCGGTCGCCACGGAGGGCTACCGGATCGATCACCATGTCGATAAAGGCAAACAAGAAAGCGGTCAGCAAGAGCACCGGCCAACTCGTTCGTGCGTTCATATCAAGATGGAGCGGTTTGAGTATCGGCCATGTGGAAGCAGAGGACGATCCAATTGGGAGGATGAAACAGAGCGCGACGCAATAGGCAGCGTAGAGAAGAAAACTGAATGAGATCGAGTCCATGAATGGGACGTCGAAGAAGTAGAGTTCTTGGCCTACGGTGGAGCCGTTGTAGTGGTACCACCCGAAGGGAATGCCGGTTCTGGTAGAGGAAAATTCACAGACGAAGGCCGTAGCCCAGCTAATCAGCCAGAACCGCCAGGTTCGTGGCCAGCCGATCAGCTTGATCGCGGCGAACAAGAAGGCAGCCAGAAAGGCGAAGACGTAGGGGCGGAAGAGGATGGTCTTATAGAGCAGAATGATCTGGTCCATCAGTTATGAGTTCTGAGTTGGCGAGGTCTCACAAGGTAAACTTAGCGTGGTCTTGAGGGTCGGAATGTTGATTCGATTGTTGCATCGCACTCAGAACATGAAGTGCTTGCTTTGGAGTTTCTATTTTTCTGACAACTCAGAACTCAGAACTCTTAACTCAGAACTTTCATGGTTACACATAACCATGAGTGCGGAACCAGCGCACGGCTTTCTCAAGCGCTACCTCCGGCGGCGTGAGTGGGATACCAAGTTCCCTGATCGCTTTGCTGCAATCGTAGTGCATCTTGTATTTCGCCATCTTCACGCCTTCAAGTGGGATGCGTGGCGGATGGCCTGTGAGATTCGCGATCCATTGGTTGGCATAGGCTAACGGGAGAATTGCCAATCTGGGCAGCTTGATCGTGGGTGCCTTGATGCCGGTCAATCGGCTCATGATCTCGAACACCTCGCGCAGCATGAGGTTTTTATTGCCCAGAATGTAGCGCTCGCCGATCCGCCCCTTCTCCATCGCGAGCAGATGGCCGGCTGCCACATCATCGACGTCTACGATGTTCATCCCTGTTTCGATGTAGGCAGGCATGCGGCCCTTCATGAAATCCACGATGACTTGCCCTGTTGGAGTCGGCTTCACGTCGCCTGCGCCGACCGGGGCACTCGGATTCACGATGACGACCGGCAGTCCTGCTTTCGCGAGCTTCAAGACCTCTTGCTCAGCCAGATACTTCGACCGCTTGTAGTGGCCGGCCATCTGTTCGAGCGAGACGGGCGTCTCTTCCGTGCCGAGCCCTCCGCCTGGCGGGAGGCCGATCGCGCCGATGGTGCTGCAGTAGACAATCCGTTCGACCCCGACGTCGCGGGCCGCTTCCAGCAGATTCTTGGTGCCGGTGACGTTGATATCGTAAAAGATCGAAGGGTCTTTGGCCCAGAGCGCATAGTGTGCCGCCACATGGTAGAGCTGTCGGCAGCCGGTGAGCGATCTACGCAACGAGGCCTGATCACGCAGATCGCCTTCGACCCGCTCGACGGTCAGATTTTGAATATTCTGGAGGTCGGCTCCGGCTCGGGCTAGGACGCGGACGTCGATACCGCTCTTGACCAGCGCTCGCACCACTGCGCCGCCAACGAATCCGGTTGCGCCAGTGACGAGAGCCTTCATGACGTGGACGTAAAACGTGAGGCGTGAGGCGTGAGGCGTGAGGTGTAGAGAGCCGATGATAGAGTTGCGAGGGACTTTCGTTTCACGCCTTACGCCTCAAGCCTGACGTTCAGTTCTTCCTCGACGTGATATACCGCGCTAGGTCACGGAGCGGGTCGGCGGCCGGACCGAAGGGGGAGAGGCGCGCGATCGCGCGGGCCACGCAGTCGTCCGCCAGTTTTCTGGCTCCCTCGGCTCCGTAGAACGTCGGGTAGGTTTTCTTGCCTCGCTCCGCATCGGTGTTGGGGTTCTTGCCCAGTTCCTCGCGCGTTCCCGTCACATTGAGTACATCGTCCGCGATCTGAAAGGCTAGGCCCACATCCTCGGCATAACTCGTGAGGTCGTCCAGTTGGCGGTCCTGCGCACCGGCGGCCAGGGCGCCCATCCGCACTGCTGCGCGTATCAACATGCCGGTCTTATGCTTGTGGATGTTCTGGAGCGTCGGGAGGTCGATGTCTTTGTTTTCGGCCTGGATGTCGAACACTTGCCCACCCACCATCCCCATATTCCCTGAGCCGTAAGCCAATTCTTGAATCAGCCGGACTTGGCGCGCCGGGTCGCAGCCCTTCATCAGATCAGGATGGCTGCAGAGATCGAAGGCCATCGTCAGCAACGCATCGCCGGCCAGGATGGCCATCGCGTCGCCGTAGACCTTGTGATTCGTCGGCTTTCCGCGCCGGAAGTCGTCGTTGTCCATCGCGGGCAGGTCGTCGTGAATCAAGGAGTAGGTGTGGATCAGTTCCAGCGAACAGGCGATCGGCATCAAACCCGGCGCCGGCTGCCCCACCGCTTCTGCTGCGGCGATGGCCAGGATCGGGCGGACTCGCTTCCCTCCCGCCATGAGACTGTATCTCATGCTTTCATGGAGCGTGGTGGGTGGCGTGGCGGTGCCGGGCATGACGGAATCGAGGAACCGATCCACGTCGACCCGCTTCTGTTCGAGATAGTCCTTGATGTTCATGGAGGTGGAAACCAGGCTTATTCAATGGGCCAGGAGCCGGCGCGGAGCGTAACAAATGGTCTGGGGGCTGTCAAACCTTGGAGAACGTGAGGCGTTAGGGGTGAGGCGTAAGGGGTTGGGGGAAGGCGGGAGACTGAGGGGTAAAGGATGAGAAGGAGAGGTGCGTCAAGAGAAGAGTACGGAAAAGGTCAGAAGGTTTGACCGGGTTTCGATCCGGCTGCAAGGCCTGCAAGCTGCGGGCTAGTAGTTGATCGTGATGACGAGCGTGTCGGTGTAAATTCCTGTAGGGGCGTTCTGAGAGGGGAAAACTCGCCCGTAGATGCTGATAGTGGTGGGGAGGCTGCTGAGCGAGACGTAATTGTACAGCCCGGCTCCGGTGTTGGTCCACAGGGTGGTTCGTCCGGAATCTTGGTAGAGGTCGTAACCAAGATACTTGGGTCCATCTGCCAAGGCCCTTGTGCCGATAGTTGCTTGCCCGACATGTGTTCCGTTATCGATGCCGATGGTGGTGGTGGCCCCTCTCGTGCAGCTGATTTGTAACAATGCCGTTTGATCGAGCGGCAAGGTGCTATTGACCCCGCTGGGGTCGTACCCCAGAAAATTCAGCGAAGGGGCGGTTTGAAAGATGCAGTTGACGACGACCTGGCTAAGGACCGGCATGTTTTGCTGTTTGGCTGCGCCAAACGCGAGCGAAGAACACATCGCAAACGCCGCCAATACGGCCAATGTCACCCGCCCAACAGGATGTGCCGTTTTTGTGATGCGCGCCACGTCTTTCCTGTTCCTCCATTTAGACAGCATGTTTCGGTCCACGAAGCGCCGTCAATAGTTGATCGTGATCATCAGGGTATCACCATAGCTGCCGACACCGACGTTTTGTCCCGCTGGAACTCGCCCATAGATCGGCACGTTTATCCTTGTGCGCACGGCAGGGCTCGGAGCCGACCAGATTTGTGATCCCTGTGTACCATCGCCCCAGATGGCTGTTCGCCCAGCATCGAGATAGATGTTGTAGAGCAAGGCGGTGTCCTGTCCGCCGGAATTATTGTTCATGCGTCGATTGACAACATTTTCCGCTCCGCTTCGATCGATGGTAATGGTGACGAAAGGAACAGGCTGCGAGCAGAAATACATCAGGTTGCCGACCGAATCGACAGGGCTGGGCTCTAGGGGATCATAGTTCCCAAAGTTAAGGGTTGAAAGGTTGATCTGACAGACCGCTTGCGCCATATCGGGAACAGCCATGGAAAAGAGAGCCGTGGCAAGGATCATTCGGGCGCTTCTCAGAGTGCGGTGGCGGAGCATGTCAAGATTCCTAGTTTCACAAACGACTCGGCCGACTGAGGCACTTCGATGTTGATCGGGCATTGGCGTCCGTTGAATTCGATGATGCCCGAATGTTGTCCGGCCGGGAGATTCTCGAAATAGAACTCGCCGTTTTTCCCCAGCGGCGACTCGTAGCGCGTGGCGCCGCTGTCGATCCTGAACTCACCGTGCGCCGGAATGATTTCGCTGCCCTCTTCCGTAAGGCGGATCGATCCCATGATGGCCTGCAGCCGGTGGACCGGGAACGAGGCCAACACGCCGCCTCTGAGGGGCGGAGCCAGCGTCTGCTGTGTGGCATCGATGCGATATCCCAGGGGAATGTCCTTGTCTTCGATGCTCAAAGTGTTTCCGTAGTATGACAGCATGTTCGGAACCACCAAATCCCCCCGGCTGTTTGTGCGTCCGACTTCTTGATTGAACAGATACCCTCGAACCCCTTCGACGCCTGGAACCTTGATCACGGCGAAGCTGTCGGTCACAGGTCTTGTCGCAGCAACGGAGGTTCCCACTGTCACCAGGGCGCCGGCGGCGCTCATCCTCGTGCTATCTCGGCCGTCGGTCATGGTGTGTTGGAGTTCATAGCGCCCATAGGGGCCCTGGTATTGGAACAACCCATCTGCGCGTTGGCGTTCGCCGGTGCTGGCATTGACAAGGTAGCCATAGCCTTCGCTATATGCAGGCAGCCCTTTTTGAACCCGAAGTCCGGCATTGTCGTTCCCGTCCTGGCGTTCGAGGAAGGCGGTGGCATTGGTTGACTGACCAAGAATGATGTTCAGGCCCACAAAGACAGACGTCGAGGCATCGGTCAACTGTGAGGCCGAATGGTTTGCCGAGGAGAACAAGGAGAATCGATCAGACAGCCGTACGCTGCCGTTGGCGCCGTAACTCGATACGGCGCCATGGTCTCGACTCGATCCCTGTGCGTATTGGAGGGTGACGCTGGCACGAGGACCCAGGGGCATGCCGATGAATCCGACCGCGTTCCATACTTTGCGATCTGCTTGAGCCAGCAGGCTAATCGTTGAATAGTGCGGAGACATGGCGATCAGCGTACTTCCGAGGCTGAAGTGCTTTCCCCAGTACACATAGGCGATTGAAGCGGCGGTGCCGGAATCGCCGCCTTGATAGCTGGTGGCGACGGATAGCTCCACCTCTCCCAGCTGGAAGGGCATGCGGGAAGACAGAGTGGGCCCTCCCGAGATGAGGTTAGTGTCCCCTTCCACACGGAGGCCCAGCGTAAGTGTATCGAGTACGCCGACTCGGTGGCGAGCCATAAAGGCGGGGGCCTGATACTGAAAGCTCTGTGTCACGATATCGTTTCGCACGAAGCCGGCGTGGTAGGCGTATTCCTGTTGGCCGGGCGACAGTAACCTTGTTGAAAGGTAGTAGGGCGATCCGACTTCCTGTGTTCGGCCAAAGCTATCCTGAGTCACGATACGAATGTTCCCGCTTCCGGCGGATGCAGGCAGGTTGGCCAGATCGAAGCGTCCGGGCTGCAGTTCGCCGCGACGGACCAACTGATCATTCACATACACTTCGTAGCGGGAAGGAGTGAGCACGGTTCCGGACAGGCCGGGAACGGGGAACCGATAGAAGTATGGATCGAGGTTGAATTCCCTCGTGATGCCGATCCCTCCGAGAAAGGCCGCGCCGCCCAGTGGATTGGCCGATGTGGCAAACATGTCTCCCACTTGCCCCTGCCGGAGCTCAATCGGATCGTTAAGCCTGAGCAAGGTGGGGCCCCGTACAATGGATCCGTCTGCTCGCCGTGAGATGTTGGACGAAAGCAGGTGCCCCTCATAGCTCATGCCCATCTCACCAAACGCCTGGACTTGTTTGAAGTCGTTCGCGCTGACGCTATAGTTGAGGAACGCGCTTGTGTCAGTGCGATAGACGGTTCCCGGCGGCCGTGCTTGCCGAAAGTTCAACGATGTCTTTGGGAGGAACTTCGGGTCCGCTGTGACCCGCAACGCCAAGCTGGCTTCATCCATCTGGAATGTGATGCCTGGCGCTAGCGATGCAAGTGCGACATGTTCTGCCCCGAAGATGATCCGTCGCGTCCCGGCAAAATCGTGCAGCCCTGCCTGTAACAGGTCGGAAACTTTCACCGCTACGTCCCCGCTCTGAAGCACGGCGGTTGTTTCTCCCGACGCGGCCTCATTGACGAACAAGTCCAAGATGGCCCGCTGTTCGGTGCCGGGAGGCTCGTCGGCGCTCCATGCGGGCAGAGGCATCCACAGCAGCGCACAGGCGAGGGTTGCGCAGAAGAACTCTGCCCATGTACGCCAAGGTTTCAGCATCGAAACGGTTCCGTCTCTTCTCCCGCGTCGAGCCGGGCTATTGCTTCAGGAGTCCTGGCGGGCATGCCACTGTTTCGTCATGGGGCCCATCGGGTGTGACGAGGTGTACTCGGCATGCTGTCAGTTTGGCCCGGTCAGCGAGCGGAACGTTGATGACATGGGTACGAACGGAGTCAGCCAGTAGATAGCCGCCCTTTAACGTCTGGTCGAAGATGGTCTGGTCTTTGAGCCCTATGCCGCGCACCGTGACTTCTTGAAGAATGAGATGCACGTTTCCGGTGTTCTTCAGCTGAAGGTGAAACCCCTTGTCGTCAGGGTGAGAGACAGCGGGCGCCCAGCCTGGTTTTGGTTCACGTGGCTGAAGAAAGATCGGAACACCGATGCGCGCCAATACCCGCACCTGGTTATGATCGAGCTTGGAAGAGCCGGGTAATTCCTCAAGAAAGACTCGATAGGTCTTCTCGATAGTGACGTTCTGCTGAGTGGGGAGTCCGATCCGGACTTTTCGTGACTCGTTCGGCTTCAGTTGAAGGAGCCCGGGAAAGACCACCAGGTCTTCGGTTGGAGCGAGTTGCATGGTGCCATCGGGGCTTTCCAGCCATGCGTGAAGGCTGAGTTGGAGACGAACCGGATCAGGCGACTCATTTCGGACCGTCATCAACCCACTCGTGGTCCCTGCCGCCAGCGTGATCCGTACCGGGCTGATGCTCAGGGCCCCGGCCTGTACCCCCGAGGGAAAGGCGGCGCTTATGAGCAGGGCGATGCTGAGTATTAATCCTACAATCGGCAGCCAAGTGCGTGGACCATGCTGAATCATCACAACTCCGTTAAAAAACACCGCAGCTTGATCCCATGTTTGGAATCAAGCTGCGATATTGTGCGCTGCATCAAGAGCGTAGGTCACGCTCTCACCTGTCTTGATTCGTGCTGATTAGTAGGTAACCGTTACTACCACTGTGTCCTCGTAGAGTCCTGCTGGTACATCCTGACCTCCCGGCACCCTTCCATGAATCGTCACAGTAGCCGAGGCGTTGTCGAGGGCGGTGTGACTGTATAGGCCTGGGGCGGCATTTGTCCACGGGGTGAGAAATGCGGCGTCCTGGTAGAAGTCGTATCCCAGCCGGTTGGTCGTTGCTCCAAGCTGCATGGCTCTGGTGGAACCACCTACGGTTGCGGCATGGAGTCCAGCATCGATCCCGATCGTCACGATTGCGCCCCTCGTACAACGAACGTTCACCCCGATGCTGCCGGCGAGCGGGGCCGCGGCGTTGACATCGGCCGGATCATAGCTTGCGAAATTCATCGTGGGGGTTGATGTAAAGTTGCAATTGACGCTCACCTGAGCTTGAACCGGCATGTTTTGCTGTCTGACAGCTGCAAGTGAAAGGGCTGGGGTCAGGAGGGTTCCCATGAGTGCGGCAACTGACAGACATACTGCTATCTTGGACTTCTTCATCGCTAGCCTCCTTCAAAAAATAATTATTTTAATGGGCCCAAAGCTAACCATTGTGAGTCTTTATAGGCCTTGGAAGGTCAGACTCATCTCGGGGCTGGTGCATGAGCATAACGAATGCCACAATGCTCCAACGGATAATAACGAATGCCACAATGCTTCAATGGACTTGTACAATCGGGCACTTACGTGAGGCATCGAATTAGATGATTCCTACTTGTGATATTTCCAGGTTCATTTGGCTCGCAGGTTTTCATGACAAAAAAACGGCAGATCGTTCCGCAAAGTACTGCCCTCCCCCATACGGCATGGAGTCTTTTCGTTGTGATGTTGTGCCGGCGGACATCACGCTCAGCAGCGGTTTCACTCGCGTGAAAACACTTACGCGTAGACACTCGTGATGATAACGATGGAAATTGGCTGCTTCTTCACCAACACTCTCCTCTCAACGGAACAGTCGTTGCTTGTATTCATGTTAGTGGCTGGCTATACTTCCATCCCATGAGTATTCGAAACGCCGCCGGGAAATGGGAGCCGATGCTGTTGGGGATTGAGCCCCGGATTTGCACGGTCTGCAAGGAAGGGCTCTACCGCGACAAGACATTTTTCAGTGGCGGGTGGTCCCGATGCGCTTTGTGCGAGGACTTCGTCCATTACAGTTGCCTGGCCAGCGGAAAGAGTTCTTTCCTGAAGGCCCGCCCTCGAGTCTGTAAGACCTGCCGCGCGGCTCAAGAAGATAGCGCTTCTTCTTCGCCGAAGGCAGCGGACCCAGTCGCCATTGGGTCGTGAATCCCATTTCAGAATCAAGCCCTGTCGTAGCCCGTCCGGGCTGGTGGCATACTGTTTTCCACGACACAGTCCGATTCATCCTAGCGCCGCTGGTTCTCCTCTTCAGCGGATTTTTTACGGCGAACTTCCTCCTCAGCGGTTCCTACACCTGGTCGAGGACCATTCGGACGTTGGCGCTGATGCTTACCGTGTTGATCTTCTCCCGTGAATTCGTTTACAAAGAGCAGCTGTCGCGTCATATCGCACGGGATCGTGCCTGGTTGGCCGTGCTCTATTCCTGTGTGCTTCCCTACGTGATCGGCATGGCGGTGATGGTGGCTCTGTGGGCGCTCTAGTTTGTTTGGTTTATTTAGTTTGTCTGGTTTATTTAGTTTGTCTGGTTTATTTAGTTTGTCTGGTTTTTTTGTTGAACGAAACTAACCAAATCAACCAAACAAACCAAATGAACCGGGCTAGCAACCTGTTTCGTGGTGAGGACGGCCGATGGCAGAGATTATCCGCAGTGGAGCTTTTCTCCAACAATGTTGGTCGGTACATCCGCTCTGTCTGACGGTCAAGCGCGTTGAGCCGGAGCGTATTGTGGTGCTGACGTGCAGTTCCTGCCGCATGGTGCATCGGGTGACCACCGAGTCGGTTACCAGGCTAGTCTCGACTGGGGATTCTTCCGCGCCTGAACCGGACTCTGCACAGCCGGATGGGCTCGTGGGGCTCAAGACTTGTATGGGCACCCATGCTACCGCTCTGTCGCTTCGTGAAATGGATGTGTTTCAAGATGCGGTGTGGGTTCGCTGTGCGGAATGCCGGGCGCAGTACGACCTGACGGTCTCCCAGTTCGAAACGCATCAGAAATAAGCACCCCCTTCGGCCCTTCGTTCAATCGGTAAACGAGTATGTCATCACCATTCACACAGGAAGAGGCGGCCTTAATGGCTGACCAGCATTTCTTTCGCGCTAAGGCGAAGATCATGACCAAGGTGCGCGGTTTGCTCACGGCCACGCATGCGGCGTTGAAAGAAGAAGTCGGATCGGCCACTCTCATCGCCCCGCCTGGCTTCAATCCCGCCAACTGCCATTTTGTGAAGGGAGAGTCTCTCGAACTCTTCCCTTACCAATATCTGGACTTTCCGAAACACTTTCATGATTCGAACACCTGTACCTTTCGAACGCTCTTTTGGTGGGGGCATCACGTCGTGTGTGCCTTGCTGTTGGAGGGGCAGGGGATCAAACAGCACAAGGCGCGGATTGTGGACCGGTTTCATCAGCTCGCTGGGCAGGGGCTGGAGTTGTCGTTGGCGCCGACCTTGTGGGAATGGAAACGAGGCGAGGGGTATACCTTGCCGATCACCCACGATCGCAAGGCGCAGATTGCCGCCGTGTTAGCGGAGCGGTCTTTTGTGAAGATTGTCCGGTTTCTTCCGTTCACCGACCAGCGGATTCAATCTGGTCAGATGCCGGAATTCAGCCGCGAGACCTTTCGGGCCATCCTTCCGATCATCACCCAATAGCGGATTTATGGGCGCCAGAATGCCTCCCAATCCTCTTGCCGAATTTGCAGCGCTCGAAGCACATCGACCGGAAGGCCAGTGGACAGCTGAGCTTGTGCCTCGTACCCCACGATTTGTTTGTGCAAAATGAACGCCATGGCTTTTAAGTGCTGAAGACTCAGCCGAATTGTGGCAACACGTTCAATCGGCGGCTGAGTACCCGGAGCCACCAGATTTGCTCCGGAGACTTGAAAGTTCAGCGTGCACCCAAGTGGCCCAATGTGAAGTTGGAATTGGTCGGCATAGGCATCAGGGACTTCAGCCATACGTCCTCCGTGGAGTTGAGTTGATCTAGCAGGATGCTGAAAAAGTCTGTCTCGTCTGTCTGGTCTATTCGGTCTGTCTCGTGTGTTTGGTTAAATGAAATTAACCAGATGAACCAGACAGACCAGATAGACCGGACAGACCGACTTGTCTCATGCGTGCGAACCATCGAAGTTCTCGCGTGCCATGATCGTTTTTTCTCAGCCCGCGAGCGATATTAGCCCCCAGTCTAGGATTTGGTCAATGGAGTCGCACTGTATTCGTACTTACTAGCCTCGGTATTTGTCTCTGATCGGCAACTTGGGTACACTGAGCCCGCTTCAATGGCGCGGCGGGCAATCGTAAGTGAGGAGGATGACATCGTGCAACAGACAAGGGGACGGCTGGGCATCGGTATCGTGCTCACGGTAAGTCTGCTGATGGGAGCGGGCTGCGGGGGTACAGGGAAAACGTTCTATCTGGATCTTCAGCAGAAACAAGCGGCGGCGCCATACATGGAGCCGGAACCAGTCAGAATCGTCATCGAACCATTCGAGGATCGGCGGCTGGACTGGAGTCGGCTCGGTTTGCGGACCCATTTGTGGGGCGGGGTGACCAACTTCAATGTGGCAGGTGCGCGGCTCGGAGATTTGATTGCCCAGATCCTCGCAGATCGTCTGAAAGCGCGCGGATGGAAAGATCGGGCCTGGACGGTGCGGGTGGCTTCCAGCGGGGCCGTGACGAATCTGAACGATGCCGACATCGTCATCAGCGGGCAGGTGCTCGATCTTTCTGTCAATGCCAAGAGCCGGTTTTTCTCGACGGTGGTGACCACGAGTAGCAATCTGGTAATCGCCGCGAGGAACCTCGTCGATCAGAGCTCGACGACGAGAAGCATCGAGGGGGCACAACGTGAGACAGTGTTTTGGTTCAGCGAGGACGATGTGCAACAGTTACTGGCGACGACTCTGAAGGACGATATCGATCGGTACCTCGTCGATACGATGGTCGAGCGCAAGGCGTTGCGGCCGGCACGGTGATGCGCCGAGGGAAGAGATGACCCACCGTGCGTGAACGTCGTTGGGAAACGACGACCCCACTGACTTTTGGGCAGGTGCTCGCTGTGGGCGAACGGCTGGCTGCTCTGGGGTTGAAGCCGGCAGTCCCTTCGAAGGACGTCATCTGTTACGTCGAGGAATGGACGGTTGAGTCTCCTGAGGATTTCGACCAGCTGGACGCGTGGTCTACCGAAGATGTGACCTTGATCCATGTCCGGGAGGGTTGGCAGGGCGATTTTTTTCTCCTGGCCGGGGCCTACCACACGGTCTACCAACGCTATCAGGATGTGGGGACCTACTGTTCGATCAGCCATCCCTGGCGCATTCGCGATCCGTTACGGCTGCACGACCCCCGCAGCATGCTCTGGCTGGGATTTCGCCACGCCCATTCGTTTATCCGCGTACGGCTCCAAACGAAAGAGGTCATTACCCCCGGTGAGACGCGCGGCGATGCCGAGCGGGCGCAGTGGTTGGAGGAACGGCGCACGGCGTTTCTCGAAGCGATCACGCTGCTGGAGCTTCCCATCGAGACATTGGTTGAGAAGCAGCAGCTGGTGTTGCGACCGGTCGATCCCTCCGTGGCCTTCTTCTGTTCCTGGCCCGATGCCTTTGGGCCCTGTCAGTTTGAATACAATACGGCAGATGCCTACGAGTTCCTGGTGCCGGCCAGTAAATTGGCTGCGACCTCTGCACCGGGACCAACCGGCGTCCGGGCCTACCTGACAGGCTTCTCAGAGGACGCGCTCGGTGACTTTCAAGCGATTGAACCCACCGTCCGCTCCGTCTATCGCTGTTCGGTACATTGTCCGCTCGGCGACTTGCCGGAAATTCGATCGGCGATCGAACCGGATGGACGCCTCTACAGCACGCTCTGTGAATTTCAAACACAGGAATTGCTTCCAGACGAGGAGGATGCCTCCGCCATCATCGGGATCGTCGGCAACGAGACAGGATTTCATATTGAGGCTCGTCTGAACCGAGCTCCGCTGAGCGAAGATCTGATGGTTCCCTGGCTGGAGCGGGTGATTGGGTGTCCGGTGGCGTATGCCCCCCTCCCTCCTTTCGTCTAGCGGATAGCTGAAAACGATTTCGTTTTTCACCCGCCCGACCCCGGCGCTCTGAAGACGCGCCCTGACCCAGGCTTCGTTCTCGGATCGAAATAATCCTCAACGTACCCGAGAGGGTACGCCTCCGGTTATTTCTCCCCTGCGGCCTTGTTGGATGATCGTTTTGAGCTATCCGCTTTTTCCCTGTTATTACCTGGCGTGCCGCGCCGCGCCTTTTCCCATGTATCGTTCTCCCCTCGAAAGCATCCTCAACGTAGCCCACTCGGAGAATAAGCTGTCTTGGCAGCTTGGGGTGGGCGGGTGAGAAATGCTACGCCTCCGGTGCTTTCATCGGCTGCGGCCTTGCTGGAGACGAGCTTTTTGAGCATCCTGCGGGAGTATTCTCCTCTTTCGTCATACGTGCGGACCATCGAAGTTCTCGCGTGTGAACATAGTTATTCCCCAACCTGTTAGCCCTCTCTGCCACCGCGGCCTTCGGAAAACCGATTTTTGGTTGAACAACCAGGGGGGATTCCGCACAGTGGGGGCATGAGTCCCCTGATCAAGGTTCAATCGATTCTTGCCAAGCCCTTCATGCCGGCCGTGTTCTTTTTTTCCGGTGTGGGCTATGACACGCTGACACTCACTCGGATCGACCGGCTGCAAGACAATCTGATCCTCCTGCTCTATCTCGTGGCCCTCGGTTTTCTCATTGTCCTCACCGGGCGTCTCGGCTCGGCGGCGGAGTCGCCGGCGATCGAACCGCAAGGCTCAGCGTTTGCCGGATTCTTGAAGAAGGTCCGGCCCTACTATCCGATGGCGATGCAATTTCTCCTGGGCGGGCTCTTCAGCGCCTACGCGGTGTTCTACTCGCGAAGCGCCACACTCACACGCACCGGCGTGTTCCTGGGTGTGCTCGTGTTGCTGCTGGTTGCCAATGAATTTTTGCGCGATCGCCTCTCGAACCTGCGTCTGCTGGTCGCGCTGTACGCACTGGCCTGCTTCAGTTTCTTTACATTTTTTCTGCCCGTCATGATTGGCATGATCGGAACCTGGGTATTTCTGCTGGGGGCCATGTTGAGCGCTGGCGTGACGCTGCGCGTGGTGCAGATGATCTATCGACGCAATCCCGACCGCTCGCGGAGGGAAGCGGTGTTGGTCGGAGGGCCGGCGATTGCCCTCATCGGCATTCTCGTCGGGTTTTATTTCATGAACTGGATTCCACCGGTGCCGCTCTCGATGAAATTCGGTGGCATGTATCGCGAGGTGCAGAAGCAGGACGATCGGTTTGCGCTCAGTTTCGACCGTGAATGGTATCAGGTCTGGAAGCGCTCGCAGAGTCCCTTCCCAGCCAATGAGCCGATTTATTGTTTCACCGCCGTCTTCGCCCCGGTAGCGTTGAATACCACCGTCTACCACCATTGGTATTTCCGATCGAACAGCAATAAGCCCTTCATCCACGCCGACAAGATTCCGATCAAGATTGCCGGCGGCCGTGAAGGTGGCTACCGTGCCTACACGTTCAAGCAACGGCTCGATCCGGGGGACTGGCGTGTAGACGTCGAAACCGAAGACGGCCGGGTTGTCGGGCAAGTGTCTGTTGAGGTGGTTGAGCGGGGAGAGACAGAGCCAACGCCAAGGACACTCCTCTACTAAATGCGCCCTTCGACCGGCTACAGGGCGTCCCAAGTTTGTCGAGGAACGCGCTTTACGCCATTTCGTAACGGATTGTCGTGAACAATGCGGGCTAAATGGGAAGCGGATTGCAAGGACACGGCAAGTTCGCTAGACTCTCACTATGGCTATAGGGAGGCATCATCAGTAGCAAGATGGAGGGCAATCCATGAGCGAGATTGAACAGCTTGAGAAATCGATATCGAATCTCTCTCCCAAGGATTTTGCGCAGTTCCGAGCCTGGTTCCTTGAGTTCGATGCGCGCGTGTGGGATGAGCAAATCGAGACGGATCTCAAGGCCGGGAAGTTGGATATGCTCATTACGGAGGCGCGAACCGAGTTTGAACAGGGTAAAGCACGACCCCTGTGAAGCATACTGCTTCGTCACGATTCTGGAACGCCTATCATACCCTCCCTGAAGACATTCGCTCCCTGGCTGACAAGAACTTCCAGCTTTTGAAATCCAATCCGCGCCACCCTTCTCTTCGCCTTAAGCGCATCGGAGAACTGTGGTCGGTACGAGTCGGTGATCACTATCGAGCGCTTGGGTTCGATGCCCAAGGGGGAATCAACTGGTTCTGGATTGGCATCCACGCTGACTATAACAAGCTCATCGCTCCATGACTCGTAACGAGCCTTCCAAGCAACTTCCTTCTTGTCCTTCCAGTCCCAATTGCGTCTCGACTCAGGCCCAGGATGAGGGCCATTCGATTGCTCCCTTTCGCTATCGGAAGTCTCGTGCTGAGGCGAAGGAGGCGTTGAAGGAAGTTATCCGTTCCTTGCCACGCGTGCAGCTTGTCGAAGAAGATGAGACCTATCTCCACTACGAGGCCACCAGCCTGTTGTTTCGCTTCGTTGACGATGTCGAGTTTTTGCTCGACGACGAGGCCAAGACCATCCACTTCCGCTCCGCCTCCCGCACCGGCTACGGCGATCTGGGAGTCAATCGCAAACGTATGGAGCAGGTGCGTGCCCTGGTAGAGGGGAAGCTTTAGCCCGCATTATTCACGAAGACTTCTACTGCAACCACCGATACGCCGCTGCGACAGGCCTGACGGCGGGCTGGCTCGCCGCTCGGTCGGTCAACATACTGTGTCAAGTATGCCTCCCTCCCTCGCTGCTCCGCGCGCCCGTCTCGCGTGGCGTCTCGGCGGTTTCGTCACCAACCCTCGTGAATAATGTGGGCAATCGCTATTTGGCAATTTCCTTTGGCATTGTGTGTCTCCTGCGTATGATGTCGAAAATAGGAGGTTGAGCCATGGGGTTCAAACGAAAATCGTCGCGAGTGGAGATAGGTCGGGCCGGCCGCCTGCAGCGAGGGTCTCTCTCGGCGCCGTGCAAGGTTCTGGATGTGAGCGAAACAGGTGTCCGGATCGAAAGCCGCATGTTTGTGAAGAGCGGCGATGCGCTTCAACTCGTGATCGAGCTTGAGCAGGGGAGAACGCTAACTTGTGGCTTGGAAGTCGTCCACGTGCGTTCCCCTAAGTTCGGCTCGAAGATTACTTCGATCAGTCCGGAGGACCGGGAACGACTGGCCCATATTTTCGACGATCGCGTACAGACTAGCTTTTCCCGCCGGTAACGGGGCTTGTTCAGTTGGTCTATTTGGTTTGTTTTGTTCATTTAGTTGGTCTTGTTTAAGCAAACAAACGAAATAAACCAGATAGACCAGTCAGACTTGGTTAATGCGCGGGGCTGGGTGGTTTCGGGCCAAGCCTGGTTGTGTGCTGGAAGACACATTTCGGGCAGGTGTAGTGGACGAATTGCTTGCCACCGACGAGGCGCTTCTTCATCGCTACCCGGCACCAGGTGCAGAGGCGATCGGGGAGATCGGCTGAAGGCGGAGTCGGGTTCGGGATAGATGAAGTGACATTGGCCATGTGCGGCATTCTCTCCGACCGCTGAGAACCTTGTCAATCGGTCGAGTAGTCCTTGAACCGCTAGGTGTGAAAAAAAGTTTCTCCATCCTCGCTCATATGAAAATTTTCGTGGTATAGTCCGACACAGCAGTCCATTGTCACAGTTTTTTCACTCTCCTAACAGAAAGGTGTATAACCTCTATGAGTAGCCCGATTGATTCCGAGACCGCAATCTTTCCACCCGAGTCCCCAGTAGCCGATTCCATTGCCCCCCAGGAGATGGTGGGTGAGGGAAAAGCGTGGGGACTCTGTACCGCTCTCGACCTTCAAGATTGTAACCCCGACCTGATCCGCAATGCCGACCATATCCGCCGCTATGTTGCTGAGCTGTGCAAGCTCATCGACATGAAACGCTTTGGCGAGTGCCAGGTCGTCGATTTTGGCTCAGGCCGCGTGGCCGGCTATTCCATGGTGCAGCTGATCTCCACATCGTTGATCAGCGGCCATTTTGCGAACGATACGAACAACGCTTACCTCGACATTTTTAGCTGCAAGGGCTATGACCCTGCCGTTGTCGAGGCGTTCTCCAAAGATTTTTTCGGCGCGCGTCGCAGTACGACGACGGTCACGCTCCGTTATTAGAAAAAGACCGGGAGCCGCGGCACCGCGGCTCCCGGTATCGATCCGAACAGCCCTTCTCCTTTTCCACAAGCCATGAGTCCCACCACAGTCAAAGAGTTCTTTCAGCTTCTCCCGGGCCAGCTCGATTCAGATGCCGCAGAAGATCTTGACGCGGTCTACCAATTCGACTTGAGCGGCGCACAGGGAGGGCAGTACATTCTCACCATCCGGGAGGGGGTCTGTCAGATGGCAGAGGGGACGCATGAGAACCCTCACGTTGTACTCTCGATGGCAGGAGAAGACTGCATCAAGGTTCTGAAGGGCCAGTTGAGCGGGACCGCTGTCGCCATGTCTGGTCGGCTCAAGATCAGTGGGGACATTGGTTTGGCAATGCAACTGAAGGCGCTCTTTCCAACGGTCGGGTAACGAACCAGCTCTGCTAAGAAGGCTGAGGTTGAGGTCAAGGTTGAGCAAAGATCCGATCGTTCTTATCCGGCCTTAACCTCAGCCTGAGCCTCAACCTTCCAGTATTCTCCTATCGACCAGCCGGCTCAGCCGGTATCCAATCGACATTTTCCGGCGTCTTGTCCGGGTGGCGGGAAAACCGCTCCTCTAAGATCACATAGACTGTGGGGATCAGAAAGAGCGTGAGGATCGTCGAGACGCTGAGCCCTCCGACGACTGCGCGCGCTAAGGGGGCATTCGTTTCACCGCCGGTTCCCCAGCCGATGGCCATAGGGAGCAGCCCTAACACGGTGGCGAGGGAGGTCATCAGAATGGGCCGGAGTCGCGTCTTTGCAGCGGTGACTGCCGCGTCGTGCAACTCCCGCCCTCGCCGACGCAGCACGTTCGTATAGTCGACGAGCAGGACGCCGTTCGAGACCACGATGCCCAGCATCATGATAATACCCATCATCGACGTGGTGGAGAGAGTGGTATCGGTCAGGAAGAGGATTAGGATTACGCCAGGAAGGCCCATTGGAACCGAAAACATGATGATGAAGGGGTCGATCAGCGATTTGAACTGCGCGGCCATCACCATGTACACGAGGACCAGTGCCAGGGCCGTCGCAAACAACAGGCCCTCAAAGGTTTCCCGCTGTTGTTGAATCTGACCGGCCAACCGGATGCTGAAGCCTGAAGGGAGCTGGATTTTGGCAATGCTCGCCTCCAGGTCGGCGGCGACGGCGCCGAGGTCCCGATCCACTGGGTTGGCGGTCACATGGACCACCCGCTGAAAGTACTTGCGGTCGATCTTCACCGGACCGGCATTGAGTTTAAGCGAGGCGACGTTTTTGAGGAGGACCGGCTCTTCTGTTCGTCCGGTCAAAATGATGTTCTCGATATCGGTGAAATCCTTTCTGTGTTCTTCCGCGAGCCAGGCGCTGATGTAGTATTCGTTCCCATTCTGGGGGTCGGTGTAGATGATAGGGTCGGTGGGGCCGTTGCCATTGAGTGAGAAGAGCACGGAGTTGGCGACGTCCGCTTCACTGATGCCAAGGAGGGCGGCTTTTTCTCGATCTACCACCACGTTGACCTCGGGATAGTTCTCCTCGCGGCTGACTTCGATGTCGGCCAAACCCGGTATCTGGTGCATCACGCTTTCGACTTGCCGGATCACCCCCCGCGCTTTTTCAAAATCGTAGCCGTAAATTTCCACGTCGACGGATTTCTGCGACCCAAAGCTGGTGACTCGCTTGATGAGCCCGCCCGGGTCGAAAAACATCGCGACGCCCGGAAAGAGTTTGAGGACTTTGGGCCTCACGTCGTTCATGATTTGCACTTGGTTTCGTTTCCGCTTGTCCGGCGTGACGAGATGGACTGAGATGCTCGATGTATGGGGGCCGGTATTCGGGTTGAACAGGGAGGAACGGCCCTGGGCCAACACGCCGGTACTGGAGACAATGGTTTCCAGTTCTTCAGCAGGGATTTGTGCCCGCAGTACCCGTTCGATTTCCGCTACTTGCTGCTCGGTTTTCTCCACTCGCTGACCGACCGGTCCGCGCAGGACGATGCGGAACTGGCTTTCATCCGATATCGGCAAAAACTCCGTGCCGATCTTTGGCGCCAGCATGAGTGAGGCAGCGAAGATGCACAGGACGCCGGCGATGAAACGCCAGCGATGGGCCAAGACCCAACGGAGGGACTCCTCGTAGCCCTTGTCCAATGACTCGTACCGTTCGCGGCTCCAATCCATCAGGCGAACGAACCAGGCCGGCATCGAACGGTGAGACTCCTGTTCCGGCTTGAGGAATCTGTAGCAGAGCGCCGGGGTAACCGTGCGGGAGACGAAAAATGAGGTAAACAGCGAGATCGCGATGGTGATGGTCAGGGGAATCAGGAGTAAACGGGCTATCCCGGCGACGAAGAAAATCGGGAGAAAGACGACGACGGTGGTGACCGTCGAAGCGAGAATGGGCATTGCCACTTCGCGGGCCGCTTCCAGGATCGCGTCCCAGCGGCGGGCCGTGGTATTGAGATGGCGTTGAATGTTCTCAAGTTCCACAATGGAGTCATCGACGAGCCGGCCGATCCCAAGGGCCAAGCCTCCCAGGGTGAACACGTTCAGGGTTTGCCCGGAGAAGTACAATACGATGAAGGTCACCATGATCGAGAGGGGAATGGCGACAGAAATGATCAGCGTGCTCGTAAAGTTGCGGAGAAAAATCAAGATGACCGCAGCCGCCAGCAGCGATCCATGCAGCGCCTGTTCGATGAGGTTGCTGATGGACTGGCGGATATAGACCGATTGGTCGAAGGATATGCCGACTTTTACGCTGGGCGGAATGCCGACCATCTTCGGCAGGGCTGTGCGCAGTGCATCGACCACCGCCACGGTGTTGGCGATGGGTTGTTTGTTCACCCGAAGATACACGGCCCTGGTCCCGTCCGTCCTGACGATGTTGGTCTGAATGTCCGACGAATCGGTTACGGTTCCAACATCCCGTACGCGCACGGGGCTGCCCTGCTGGTTGACCTTCACGATCACGTCCTGAATCGGGTCGACGGAGCGGAACTGATTATTGGTGAAGACGTTGTAGTCCAGATTGCCGGCTTTGATGTCGCCCGAGGGAAGGATGATGTTGGCGGCTTTCACGGATTTGACGACGTCGAGGATCGAGAGGCTCCGGGCGTTCAACAGCGCCGGGTCGAGGTTGATATTGATTTGGCGGATCTTTCCGCCTTCCACGGTGGCGGCGGCGACGTTGGCGATCTGTTCGATCTGCGGGGCAATCGTATTGGTGGCCAGGTCGTAAAGAGCCCGTTCGTCGAGATCGTCACTGGAGACTGTCACGAGAGAGACGGGGATATTGGAGACATCGAATTTGACGATAAAGGGTTGCAGGATGCCGGGAGGGAGACTATTGAGAATTTGGGTGACGCGTTGCATCACCTCCATCTGGCCGACGTTAATGTCCGCGCCCCAGTTGAACCAGATCTGCACCGCGCCGATGCCTTGTTTCGCAAACGACTCGACATGCTCGACGTTCGACGCAGAACTGACGGCCTTCTCGATGGGATAGACGACACTCTGTTCGATGTCGAGCGGTGGGGCGCCTTTATAGATCACGCCGACGAAGGCGACGGGCACTTGAATCTGCGGGAAGAGATCCACCGGTAATCGCTGGACGGAGGTGGCGCCCAGGATCACCATGGCCAAGGACAGCATCAGGATGCCGATGCCGTTGCGAAGTGCGAGGAGGGTCAGCCACATAGCGGGATAGGTGAGGGGTTAGGGGTGAGGCGTAAGGCGTCAGGCGTGAAACGTGTGGAGGAAGACGTCAAAGTGGGAAATCGTTTCACGTTTTACCTCTCACCTTTTACGGCATTCATCGGTTGCGTCTGCACCGGCGTGCCATCATGCACGAGGTCTTTCCCGGAGACGATCACCTGCTCAGACCCGTCCAAGCCTTTGGTGATCTCTACCCGGTTCTCGTCGCGGACTCCGATTTCCACCGGCACCCGCTGGGCCTTTTCTTCGCGCACAATGTAGACATATTGGGAGTCCTCTAGCCGGCTTACTGCGTCGAGGGGAATCTGAATCGCGTTTCGATGGGCACCGACCAGAACCTCTACTCGGGCGAACATGCCGCCCTTCAAGACATGATCTTTGTTGGGGAGATCCACCTCGATCGTCATCGTGCGGGTGGCCCGGTTCAGCGCCTGGACGATGCGGGTGACCGTGCCCTCGAAGATGCGATTGGGATAAGCCTCGGCGCGAACTTCCGCCTTTTGGCCTACCTGGATGAGCGGGACGTCTTTCTCCACGACCTCGATCAGAATGCGGACCGTCTGGATCTCATGAAGGGTGAGAATCCCACGCGAGATAGTAGAGGTGCCGGCAGTTGTCCCGCTGACATAGGAACCGAGATCGAGGTTGCGCTCGGCCACATAGCCCGCAAAGGGCGCACGGATATACGAGTAGGCCAGGTTCGTCTCAGCCTGCGCCAGGGCAACCTCCATTTGCTGGACCTGCGCGCGGAGCGAGTCGAGCGCCGCCGCCGCTGCGTCGTACGCGACCTGGGCGTTATCCAGGTCTTGCTGCGAGACAAATTGGTCTTTGATCAGCGCCTGCATCCGATTGAGTGTGAGGGTGGTGTTGTGGACCGTGGCATCTTGCTGCGCGACTCTCGCTCTGGCTGCAGCCAGGTTGGCCTTGGCTTGATGGACGGCATGTTGATAATCAGTGTGATCGATCTCGATCAGAAGCTGGTTGGCTTTGACCAGGTCTCCCTTATCGACATAGATTTTGGCAATGTAGCCGTTAACCCGTGAGAACAGATTGACCGATTGGTTGGGCATGATGTCGGCGGTATAGCTGAGTCGAATGTCGAGGTCCTGTTTCAGCGGCGCTACGGTGGCGACGGTGATGACGCGGGTTTTGCGGGCATCGGTCTTGGCGCCGCTGCTGAGGCGAAATACGACGAGGGCCGTGATCGCAAAGAAAATGATTACCCCGAGCGTGACAATCGGATGTTGTTTCAGGGGATTCATCGCGACCGCCTCCTCGGCGGTTTATGGCTGGCCGGTTTCTTGATCAGTCCGGTGAGGAAGAGATCGACATAGGTTGCCACCGTGTCTTCATGGGATTGATGCATCGGGACTCCGAATATCTCATGGAGCAGACGATGATGGACGACCATGCCGATGAACGCGCGGGCCGCCAGGAGGGGATCGACCGGACGAAATGCTCCGTCGTCAATCCTTGTACGAATATACGCGGCGAGGTGGTCATAGAACACTTTGTGATGCTTGCCGAAGAACATCTCGGATAGTTCGTGCCCTTCCAGCGCACTGAATAAGAGGAGCCGTAAGAGTGTCGAATCGACACCGGGGCGAATGCGATAGCTTGCAATCATTGTAAACACACGATGGTCGTCGTGTGTTTTGGCTGCAGCCTCCACGGCTTCGAGCAGTTCGCTGACAGTCACTTTTTCTGCCAGGATTGCGGCGTAGAGCGATCGCTTCGTCGGGAAATGCTTGAAAACCAGCGCCTCACTCACACCCGCTGCTTTGGCGATTTCTTTTGTTGTGGTGCCGTTGAACCCTTTCCCGGCAAAGAGCGATGCGGCGGCCACGATGAGGCTGGCCTGACGGTCGCGCGCTGAAGCCCGCTGCCCGTTCCCGTTCGTAGTCTGTGTCGTCCGTTTCTTCATGGTAAGTGAGTGCTTACTCACCGAAATCCTAGCATGCAGCGATTCCAAGGGGCAAGCATTGGACAGTAACAGTAAGCGAGCGGTTGCAGGTAGGGCGTATGCGGCTTCTGTGCTGTCATGGCCAGTGATGAATGTGGAAGCAATGTTCAAGCCGTTTCCCTTTCATCGGGGGCGCTTGATAGGGGAAAACAATCTGAGTATAAGTCGGAATCTTTGCGAGGTAGCTCTAGCAGGATGCTGAACAAGTCGCTGCTAGAAACCGTGAAACGTGAGTCGTGAAAGGTGAAACGTGGGTTGCCTCATGGATCTCACCCGCGTTCAACGGTTGATGTATTCCCTGTCGGCGGACTCTCGTTTATCCCCGCTGGTGCGCCACTCGGCGCCTAATTGTGCAGCCATCGTTTTTTCACCCAGTAGGCTGGTCCGTTTCGGATCGGCGTTAGATACAGCGTTTCAGCGCCGGCATCCTCGCGTCATATCAACACAGCCAACAAGGAGGTAGTGATGAAGAGACGACGGCTTCAAGCGCGAATGTGGGTAGGCTTGTGCTCGGAGGACTGCTTCTGGCGGGCGGTGGCCTAGGGGTTACGTCGGCTGGTGCCCAGAGTGCAGCTCCGCAACAGGCGCAGCTGCGGCAGATCTCGTCCCCTGTCTCTTCCTAAGCTGGGCTAAGGCAAGGATTTAAGCTGCAGTTGTGAGCTGGAATCGTTCTGGATGGCGAGCGAGGGGAGTCCGTTTTAGAGTGTGGGCCGGTTCATCTGCTTCCAGATGAAATGGCGAAGCCGGGCCTGCTCTCGTGCCATGATGTGAAGAAATTCGATTCCGTATTCGTTTTCCGCTGCCCAGATCACCCGAAACTCTGAGATGAGAACCAGACGGGATGTCTCAGGGGTTGTCAGGTAGAGAGCCCTGAACTGTCCTATCGGCAAGGCCTGTGTGCTGCAGAGGTTACACCCGCGCTCGGACAGATTAAGGGCTACTCCATCGCCAGCCTGTTTGAAGCGATCTGCTGCTGAAAAGCGAGCCATGATCTGCACAGGTATCCGTCTGGCCACCCTGCGGGCAGTGGCTTGAACTGAGGGATGAGCCGACACTCGTTTGTCTATCCGCCGTGGTCCGATCATTGATTCTCGTTGTCGCAAGCGAACAGTTTAATCGGAATATGCGAGATTCGATCGCAAGAAGTACGAGAGCCGGTTTCGTTCCCGTAGGTTCATCTTGAGGATCTCGACTCCAAACCGACGTCCTGAAGCCCCAGCCACCTTCGTTTCCATTACCCAAGCCACCTTCGCTTCCATTATAAACAGTGGGTCTTGTCCATCTGGGAGGTAGAGAAAGATCGTGAGGTCCATCCCCTGCTTGACCGAGGCGTTGCCGCGAATACCCAATCCTGTGGGCGAGAGATCCGTGACCATGCCATCGCCCATGAGAACCTCACCAAAACGGTCTTGGGCTGAGTACATCAACCCGAACTCTATCGAAGGGCGGGGGCTTTGCCTTCGATTGGCCACTTCCGTCACAGACTGAAGCCCGTTTCTAGATGCGACCTGTTGTCGTTTCATGAGGACACCTCCTTGTTTCTGCTCTGGTTTCAGATGCCTCCATTGTGGACTGAGAGGATGACCGAGTTCATAAGAAGAATCGCAGATGATTCTTCTCTTCCAACGTCAAGGTCTTTATCTCCACCCCAAATCGACATCCGTCAACCCAGGATACCCGGCTTTGGGTAATGGAAAATGGCTTTTCCATTTCGGGAAGGTCGATGGAGAGGGTGACGTTCATGCCGAGTACGACCGACCGATTTCTCCGTATGCCGATCCCGCTTGATGAGAGATCGGTGACGATGCCGTCACCGATCAGCGTCTGGCCGGAATCCATGTAGGGATAGAACAATGAAAAGAACGTTGGGGTACGGCTGCCATGCCGGCGATCGGAGTGACCGGGGAGTTCCGCTACTGCGGCAGTAATGGGCGCGATAGTATGAGTATCCATGACCCCTCCGTGGCGTTGGATCGACGCTTAGACGATACGGAATGCCGCCCGTCGATCCTCCAGAGACGACAGCCTGACATGTCTCAATATCACTTCTTGCAGCCGTCTCCGTTCTTCTGCTGACAGCGTGGAGAATCTGACGGCAAACGAGTCTCTGGAAATTCGGGAGACGATGACGTTGGTGAGACGCATCGGGTCCTGTCCATCTTTAAGGTCTAGGAACAGAGTGAGAGTGCTACCAAGCGGGCACGGGGCTGCGCTCAAGATCTTGCAGCCTGTTTTGGAGAGATCTTTCAGGGTTGCCTCTCCCGTGACGACTCGTGCACCAACTTGGCTGGAGTAGCTGATTCGGCACCACATTGACACTCGTTCCGCGTAGCGCTGATCCAAGAGTGAATGAGATTTCTGGCTTTTGACTCCCAGAAGTGGAAGGGGCAGCTTCATCGGTATTCCCTTTGTGGTTACGCCACAGTTCCTCTGCTTTTCTCGATAGGCTGAGAATACCGCATCAGGGAATTTCGACCACCCCTCATGAGGGGGGGTGAGGGCTCCACCAGAAGGGGGAGTTGGGCTGTGGGCCGCGTATTGTGAGGGCCAGGCAGGAGGCGAAGTGACGACTATTAGTTCACGGTGTCTGTGCTGCTGTCGGTCATTTTTCGGCGGAGCTGCTGGCTCTCGAAGAAGATGATACCGCGATCGGTGCCGATCTCGTATCGGAGTTTCACATCGGTTTCGAACCCAGTCCAGCTAAAGAATTTGACGGGGCCGCTGGCGATCTGACCCGGTGTACGGTCGAGCGGGCCGTAGAGGGATTGAAGATAGGCCAGAATCTGGTCGTGGGTCGCCTTGCCTTGGTAGCGGACAGTCACACGCGCAAACTTGTCTTCGGCGGTGACGAATCGCATGGAGTCGACCTTCACTGGGCCAAGAGAAGGAGTCCCGGCCTTCAGCTCATAGGTTTGTGACCGCCCGGCGTCCTCGACTTTCATGAAGCTGTCGGTTTCCGAAAATGTTGCCCCCCAGGGGATTCCCTCGAACCCATTTGGATCGTTCTGCATCGGCACGGCTGATGCCGGGGTGCCATGCAGGATGAGCGAGAAGAAAAGGACGATGGGGGAAATGTAGCGGACCCAATGGGTTGTGCGGGGGCGGCGAGGCATGTTATTCCGCCGAATCGCTGATATGGTCGTTGAATAGAGGAGCCAGGGTGCGACTGTCGATGAAGATGAATCCCCTCTCCGTGTTCGCATGGTACGTCACGTTGATTTCGGTATCGGTCCCGCGCCACGTATATTGCTGATTGAGGCCCCGCATCATCTGCCCTGGGATGCGCTCAAGGGAACCGAACTGGCGTTCCAGGTAGGTGAGGATCTGTTTGTGCCGATCCTCGCCTTGATAGTGAATGGTCACGCGGGCGAACTGCTCGCCGACCGATAACAGCAGGAGGCTCTCGACCGGGATTCCGGCATACGATGGCGGGCCCTCTCTCAATCGGTATTCATTCACATGCGGACCTGCTCTGGCCACTTCCAAGTCTGGCCGCGTGGCCAAGGCAATGCCCCAGGCCAGGCTCTGAAAACCGTTCGGGTCATTCATCATCGGCACCGCATGGGCAAGAAAAGGGCGGCCCATACAGAGCAGGAGGCACAATAGGACAAGGTATCGGCCCGTGTGATGCTTCTGTTGCCCGATCATGCCAGAACGCTACCATGGCCGATTATAGGGTGCAACCCTCTCAGTTTTGTTGAGAATCGCGTGAGGCATAGCTTATAATGCGCGCGCTTTTCCATGTGCGGAGTGGCGAGGAACTGACCGGATGATTGAGAGCGATACGTTCGTCCAAGCCCTGCAAGATATTGGGGTGGATTTCTTTACGGGGGTTCCGGACTCGATCTTGGGAGGCATTATTGCGGAGTTGATGGAGCGGCGTCTCTATACCCCGGCAGTGCGTGAGGACGAAGCCGTAGCCATGGCAGCCGGAGCCTATATGGCTGGCAAGATTCCCGCCGTGTTGATGCAGAATTCCGGGCTAGGGACATCGCTCAATACGCTCATTTCCCTCAACTATATCTATCAGCAACCCTGCATCCTGATCGTGTCCTGGCGTGGCCAAGGCGGCAAAGATGCGCCGGAGCATCTGGTGATGGGCGAAGTCATGCCGCAGTTTCTCGATACGATGAAGATTCCTCATCGCACGCTGACGGAAAAGACGGCCATCGACGATCTGAAGTGGGTAGCCGAGACGTTTATGAAAAAACGGATTCCTGTGGCGTTGAATATCACAAAGGGCGTCGTGAAGGGATTGCATCCGTGACGGACGTGAAGCGTGAGGACAACCCATGAGGCCGGAGCAGGGGACCATGCAGAGCCGGGCCATGGCGATGGCTGCATTGTTGGAATTGCTTACCGACCAGCCCGTCATTATTTGTAATGGATTTCCGTCTCGTGAGGCGCAAAAGATCGCCGACCGGCCGACGCACTTCTATATGATCGGTTCGATGGGGTCGGCGGCGGCGATTGCGTTGGGCGTGGCGT
>ERZ1292633.1321-Hain-H41-02um-R1-1321-length-26954-cov-182_pt1 | contig 26954 bp, 33 predicted proteins | sample MGYA00564406_ERZ1292633 | MGnify/ENA primary metagenome ERZ1292633 (study PRJEB36523, sample SAMEA6512639) | groundwater metagenome | collected 2019-01-08 | study: AquaDiva: Metagenomics assemblies of 32 groundwater samples | reverse complement strand
TGCTGCATTCCTCATAGCACATCACCAACGGGGAATAAATCAGACCTTCCCTAATTATCTTCATGGTAGATGATCAGAAGGAGAGAGGGGAATAGAGAAGGCTACAGATGCGGAGTCACCGGTGAGCATGCGGGGGTGCATCCAGAAACTTGACTTTGGTATGGCAAGACAATAGGATTCTGAAAAATTGTTCCAAGAGGAAAACTAGGGTTCCGGCTTTCTTCTCTCTAAGAGAGAGCGTCTGGTCCAAGAGTTTTCGGCCTCCCATAACGAGGCTCCACGGAGGGATAAAAACCCGGGAGATCATGTACTGAAGTGCATGGCCTTTTGGGAATGTAACCTTCCAACAGGAGGCTTCGTTATGCATCTCCCTCCCATAAATGTTTCTATACCGGATCAGTCAGACCTGCCGCCGAGTCAGCAAGGTCTGCCATGGTAAGTCATGAAAGTCCTGATACGGTTCTCTCTGCTGCTGCTACGAGTACCTCCGAGACACTCCACCGCAGCCTCAGTCTCTGGAATAGCCTGACCATCGGGTTCGCAACAGTTTCACCGGTTGCCGGGCTCTACGCCATCATCGGTGTACAGACTGTCGTCACAGGCGGCGGGTGGTTTGCGGCGCTGGCGCTCTGCCTGGTGATGCAGTTGCTAGTCGCGACCGTGTATGCGGAGTTGTCCTCGCAGATTCCGATCGCAGGAGGCGCGTACAAATGGGCCAGGCAGCTGGGAGGCGCCACCACCGGCACATACGCCGGGGCCATCTATGTCAGCTCCACGATCGCCATGCTTACCACGACTGCCTACACCGGCGGGATCTGGATGGCTATTTTTTTTGGATCCGCGAGTGAGGCAGGAGTCACCCTTGTGATCTGGGGCGCGGTGTTTTTGCTGGTTTGCACCGTCCTCAACCTCGTCCACGTCTCGGTCTTTAAGTATCTCATTTCCCTAGGAGTCTATGCAGAAATCGTCGGCTCGTTCGGTGTCGCGCTGTTGCTGTTCTTCTTTTTTCGGCAGCATGAGTTCGCTGAACTGTTCGCTCATATGGGGACAGGAACCGCACCCAGCCAGACCGCCGCGTTTTTAGCGGCGCTTGCCATTTCCGGGTGGGCATTCATCGGTTTCGATGCCTGCTCAACCATCGCCGAAGAAACGCAGGAGCCCAAACGGATGGTTCCCCGCGCGATCTTTTTATCCCTCTGCATGGTGGGTGGTGTAGTGCTCTTCAACTCTGCCGCCCTGACTCTGAGCTTCAATCGTGAGACCTTACAGCAAACGAGTGCGGTGTCCGATCCTGTCACCCCGGTGATCGTCGCCAACTTTGGTGCCTGGGCAGAAACTCCTTTTCTGGCCATTGTCATGATCGCATTTCTGGCGTGCGGGTCCTCCATGGTCCAGTACACCTCTCGTATCGTGTTTTCTATGGCTCGCGAAGGCAGTATGCCGGCCGTCCTCAGTCGGGTGACTGCTGCCGGTGCGCCGAGGAATGCTGTGATGTTCACGGTGCTGCTGGCCACGCTCGGATTGCTATTCGGGCTCAACGATGAAGCGGTCGCCACAGTCTTGGCATTCGGCACGGGCGGGTTGTACGCCATGTTTGCGATGACCACGGGCGTTGGACTCTACACCCGTCTCACCGGGCGCTGGGATCCTTCGTTAGGTCAACTGAAGCTGGGCTCATGGGGATTACTGATCAATACGGCGGCGTTTCTCTGGTCACTTTTTGAATTCATCAACATCGCCTGGCCGCGCCCCTATGCCGTGTCGCCCGATGCTCCCTGGTGGCAACTCTGGGCTGTTCCGCTCGTGCTGGGCAGCATACTCACTTTGACGACGCTGCATGTCCTTGCTGGCAGGAACAAGCCATCAGTCCAGCCCGGAAGGACCGAACCACGTTAAGGATCACGGAAGGCAGTGCGCAAACGTCACGTGCCGTAAGGAGCGTTTCACAGAGAGTCGGAATCCATTCATCCGGTAGAAAAGGAGCACTCATGGCAAAGAAGAGAACATACCAAGGCAAGGTTCCCCTGCATGACAAATACGGGCCAGAGGCGAAGTTCGCCGTGGAAGCGGAGGCGCTGCTGCCGACGACGAAATATGAAGAAGAAGTGGCCCGAGGTCTTGAATTGGGCCTGCAAGGGGCTGATTCCATCAAAGATCGCCGCATTCCCACCTTTAGTCGTGGAGAGCTCCCGCACTTCGCGGGCATCAATACCTTCACCAAAGCGCCATATGTCGAAGATGTCCGCAAGTGCGGGGAATACGACGTTGCCATTCTCGGAGCGCCGTTCGACGGGGGGACCACCTATCGGGCAGGCACTCGATTCGGCCCACAGGGAATCCGCAAGATCTCCGCGTTGTACGGGACCTATAGCTTCGAGCTTGGAGTGGATCTCAGAGAGTCGATCTCCATGTGCGATCTCGGTGACGTGTTCACCATTCCCGGCAATATCGAGAAGACCTTCGACCAAGTCAGCAAAGGGGTCGGCCATGTTTATGCGAGCGGGGCTTTTCCCGTGGTATTGGGTGGGGACCATTCGCTTGGCTTTGCCACCGTGCGGGGCGTGGCTCAGAATATGAACGGCAAGAAGCTCGGGATCCTTCACTTCGATCGGCATGTCGACACACAGGAGACCGATCTCGATGAACGCATGCATACCACGCCCTGGTTTCATGCGACGAACATTCCCAACGTTCCTGCGAAGAATCTTGTGCAGATCGGCATCGGTGGCTGGCAAGCTCCCAGACCCGGCGTGAAGTCCGGCCGTGAACGCCAAACCACCATCATGACCGTGACCGACTGCGTGGAAATGGGCATCGAGAATGCGGCGAAGCAGGCGCTTGAAGTGGCGTTTGATGGGGTGGATGCGGTGTGGTTGAGCTTCGACGTGGATTGCTTGGATGCCGCATTCGTGCCGGGCACCGGTTGGCCGGAACCGGGAGGGTTTCTCCCGCGCGAAGTGCTGAAGTTTCTCCAGATCATCGCCGACACGAAGCCGCTCGCGGGCATGGAAATCGTCGAATGTTCACCGCCCTACGACGCAGCCGAAATTACCAGCCTCATGGCCACGAGGGTGATCTGTGACGTCCTGGCCTGCCAAGTGCGATCAGGTCACCTGGCCAACCGGAAGAAACGCTAAGATGTGGTGACGTTGGTATGACAAAAGAGTGAATTGACGGGCTTGCATCCGTGCAAGCCCGTCAGCTGTTTGTGCGTTCGGGAGGGGAACGCACAAGGAACCACGGTGTTGAGAGTATTCCAGCTTTCTTAGCCGTGGTATTAGTCACGATGAACAGTAGAGAAGTGTGATGCCTTGGATGGTCACAATAGTGTTCTGAAACGCTGCTCGTTTGACTCACATCACATCAGTTTCTATACTTACGCTTCACCTGGAGGCGATCACCGATGAAAATCGCGATGGGCTTGCTCCTCTTAGTGGCTCTCCTCGTCGGCGTGGTGCTCGCACTGCCTTTCCTGATTGACCTCAATAAATATCAAGACCAGTACAAGCCGCTGATCGAAGACGCGCTCAATCGCAAGGTTCAACTACAAGATATTCGCTTGACGATCTGGCCGAGGATCGGCGCGCGGGTGGCGGGTTTCTCAGTGCTAGACGATCCGGCCTTTGGGACCGGTCCCGTTGCTTCTCTATCGTCGTTGGAAGTGGGTGTGAAGTTGATGCCGTTGCTGAGCAGCAAAGTCGAAGTGGAGGAAATCACGCTTCGCCAGCCGGTCATTACGGTGATCAAGAACCAGAAGGGTGTGCTGAATGTTTCCACCATCGGCCGCAAAGGTGTGTCGGTGCCGGAGAAACCTTCGCGCGCCCCGATTCCTTCAACGGAGGGGCCGCTCAAGATTCTGGCGCTGTTGGCCGTGGACCGTGTGTCGATCGAGGGTGGGGAATTGACCTATCGTGACCTCTCTGCCGGCAAGCCGACGGAATATGTACTACAAGATTTGGAGGTGCTCCTGCAATCAGTGCGGCTTGGGCAAACGCCGAGTGTGCATTTCGGGTCGCTGGTGCAGCCGTTCAATCTTCCGGTAAAGCTCGACGGCACCTTTGGTCCACTGCGAGAGACGATGGACATTGATGCGATCAATTTCCAGCTAAGCCTGGGAAAGACGGACTTTGTCATTACAGGAAAGGCTGCGGGGAATGATGCCATAGTCAATATCAGCTCGCCGGTGATCAATACCGCGAACTTACCGATTGCGCTTCCCCTGAAAACGCCAGTTGAGATCAAGGATCTCCAGATTGCGGCGGAAGTCATGGGGCAAGAGGCCAAGCTGAAATCCCTGGCGTTCCGTCTGTTCGACGGCGAGGTGAAGGGGCAAGGCAAACTGATCGTCGGATCAGACATGCCTCCATTCAAGGGGGCTGTGGCGATTCAAGGATTGCAACTCGGTCCGGTGCTCAATGCCGTCGCCGAGACGCCGATCTCGATCAGTGGGACGGCCGGTATGGACCTGTCGGTGCAAGGGCGTGGGTTCTCGATGCCGGATCTGACCAAGGCCTTAGAGGGAACCGGCCACATGGCGGTGAAAGATGGAAAGATCGAAGGGGTGAATCTTCTCCAGGAAGTGGTCTCAGCCCTCAACGTGGCCGGTATTTCCTTCGGCGATGCGAAGGCCACGGCCTTTTCGACGATCGAGACGGATCTCGCCATTAAGCAAGGGGTGATCAATGTGCAGCGGCTCTTGATGGATAGCCATGATTTTCAGGCGACCGGCGGCGGCACGATCGGGTTTGATCAGGGACTAAATCTTGCCGTGAATCTCAACCTCTCCCAAGAGGTGAGCCACAAGATTGCGGCGGCGTCACCCGTCGTCAAAATGGCATTGAAAGATGGTCGATTGAGTCTCCCACTCACGATTACTGGAACGGCTCAAGCTCCCTCGTATGGAGTTGATGTCAAGGGTCTCAGCGGGAAAGTGCAGGAGCAGGTCAAGAAGAAGGTCGAAGAAGCCGTCGGTGGGCTGCTCAAAGGGACGACAAAGCCCGAGGATCTCCAGAAAGAGGGGAAAGAGCTGCTCAAAGGATTGTTCGGTCGATAAGGAAATATCTCTATGAATATTCTGGATACGCTCACTCAATATGCCGTGCAGTACGGGTTGCAGGCGGCGGTCGCGCTCGGCATCCTCATCGGTGGAATGATGGCCTCTCGTGGGGCCGCCAATTTTACCCAACAGGCGCTCGAAAAACAGACCCTTGAGCCACCAGTGCGTCTGCTCCTGGTGCGTATCGTGAAAATCGTCGGCATGCTGTTTACGGCGATGATCGCGCTTCAAACACTGGGTGTGCCCATCGCTCCGCTGCTCGCCGGTGTCGGAGTCGCCGGTGTCGGTGTTGGGTTGGCCTTGCAGGGTGTCTTGAGCAACGTGATGGCCGGACTGTCGATTATCTTCAGCAAACCCTATAAGGTCGGCGAACATATCTCGCTGCTCGGAGTTCACGGGGATGTCGTGGTCATCGACATCTTCACCACGACGCTGATGCACGCGGACCGATCTCGCGTCCTCATTCCCAATCGAAAAATCGTCGGAGAGATTCTGCACAACTTTGGAACAATCCGTCAGATGCATTTGACCGTTCCCGTATCACCGAACGCGAATCTCGATGAGGCCCTGGCTCAAGTTCGGGATGTCCTCAATCGGCATCCATCGGTTCTGAAAGACCCGGTTCCTTCAGTGGGAGTATCATCTCTCGGGGAGTCGTCACTGACCGTGGCAATTGCCGCCGAGCCTTGGACGGCCGTGGCGGACTACAGCTCGACACAGAGCGAGTTGAATAAATTGATTCTTCAACGATTTCAAGAACGTGAGATTGCGCTACCCTCCGCAAGTCTTACCGTCCATGTGGTGAACAACTAAAACCCTCCGGTTTCCACAACGGCACTCCGTTTCTCGGGCGTTCTACAGGCACGACACTTTCAGTCTTATTGATGGCGCTTCCCAGTGCTAGGATGGCCTCTCTGTTGTTCGCGATTGTGATGAACGGAGAGGGAAGCGAACTATGTGCCGCCGTCGAATCGAACGGCGGTCGATAGAGGACGATGAGGAGTATGTCGTTACCGGGCTTGTTACCTCGTGATCCCGACAGGAGGTGAGGCGATGACTACATCACGTTCCGCAGATCAGCCCCTAAGTGCTCGTGAAGACCCAACGACAGACCCTGACCGAGTCGGTGGGCTACCACCGCCTGATGATCGATCCGCAAGCGGGAATCTCGACAAGATTCGGGACATTCTTTTTGGCGCACAAGCCCAAGAGCATGACCGCCGGTTTGCACAACTCGAACAACATTTGATCCGTGAAGCCACGGATCTCCGCAACGATCTCAAGCGACGGTTTGAGGGCCTTGAGCTCTATATCAAGAAAGAAGTTGATGCGCTCACGAGCCGGTTGACCAAGGAGCAGGAAGTCCGAGGGGAATCCGTCACGAACCTGACACAGGACCTCACCCAATTGGCTGCCACCCTTGAAGAAACCGCGCGTCAACTTGAAAAGGAAGCACGTCAAGCCCAGTCCCATGTTCTGCAGCAGCTGACAGAACGGACGAGCGAGCTGGCGACCGACGTTCGTGCTCGACATGCCGAAGCGACGTCGGCACTCAACCAGGCCGTCCATGATCTCCGAGCTGAAAAGACGGATCGTGCTACGCTCGCAGCCATTTTGCTGGAGGCCTCTCAACGACTATCCAGGGAAGAGGCGGTCTCCGGTCGCGGCTGAGTCTGGCAACCGCATGCCGCGCGGCAGCCTCTTCGTGATCGATCGAGTCCATGACCAGGGTGTGACTCCATGCATACAGATCCACACGGGCCTTCTCGCGATTCTCGATCTTCTGAACGACGTACGTCCGTAGACGAAGACTGGACCAAGCTTCGCACGCTTTTACTCTCTCCGGAGCAGACGCAACTCGACGAAATCCGTGAACGGCTCGATAATCGGGCGGTTCAGCCTCGCGAGATCAGTCGCGTGCTCCCCGAGGCGTTCGCCATGCGCGGCGAAACCGACCAGTCACTCTCGAACGTCCTTACCCCCTATGTGGAACACGGCTTTGGAGCAGCAGTGCGGAAGTCGCCGCGTGCGATCGTCGATGCGATCGCTCCGATCATGGGACCGGCCATCCGACAAGCCATCGTTCGTGCCTTGCAAAGCATGACGCAGTCCTTCAACCATTCCCTGGACGACAGCCTGTCCATCCGAGGCCTTCGCTGGCGATTGGAAGCCTGGCGGACAGGGCGATCGTTCGCAGAGGTCGTGCTTCTCCATACGCTCCGCTATCGCGTGGAACAAGTGTTTCTCATCCATCGGGAGACAGGCCTTCTCCTGCATCATGTGGCAGCTGAGGGGGCGGTAGTCCAGGATCAGCAGATCTTGTCCGGCATGCTGACGGCAATTCAGAGCTATGTACAGGATTCGTTTGGCGCTTCACCGGACCAGACGCTCGACCATTTTCAAGTTGGTGAATGGACTGTGTGGATTGAACAGGGGTCCCACGCCTACTTGGCCGGTGTCGTTCGGGGTACTCCCCCTGAAACCCTCAGGGAGGATTTTCAAGCCGCACTGGATGATATTCATGTGCAGCAAGCCGATGCCTTGACTCAATTTGATGGAAACGCGGCGCCGTTTAAGACGACACAGACCTACCTGGAGAGCTGTTTGCACGCCCACTATGAATCACCACCGCGACCAAGCGCCTTGAAGCTATGGATTCTGGGCGGGGTGGGTATCCTCCTGCTCTTGTGGTGGGGCGCAATGGCCTACCAAATTCACGCGCGGTGGTCCAATCTGCTGGCTGAGCTGGGGGCGGAGCCGGGCATCGTTGTCACCATGGCGAAATCGACGTGGAGAGGGTATCACCTCGAGGGGTTGCGAGACCCCTTGGCTAAAGATCCCTCGGCGATGGTGATCGAGGCTGGCCTTGAGCCATCGAGCGTCAAGGCTGTCTGGTCCCCCTATTATTCGCTGGACCCTCAATTCGTCGAGACCAGAGCGCACTCGATCTTGCACTCCCCAAAAACCGTTAAACTGGCAGTGGAGGGAGACACGCTTGTCGCAACTGGCGCGGCTTCCATCGAGTGGGCCCGAGAGACGAGACGGTTGGCTACCCTGGTGCCTGGAATTTCCCTCTACCGTGACGAAGGGCTCGTCACAACATCCATTTCTGATCTCCTCGAACGGGTCAATCGAACTGTCGTCCGCTTTCGCTCGGGGTCCTCGATAGTGGAACCATCGGAACGTGCCGCACTTGGCGCCGTGTCTGTGGCGTTACGAGAGCTAGACCAAGCCGTATCGCAATCAGGCCAACGTGTGAGGCTTGAAATACTTGGATCGGCCGACGAGACTGGTCCGGCGACATTGAATATTCAGCTGAGCAAGGAACGGGCGGAAGCCGTTCGCTCGGCCCTTGGAGGCAAGGAGCTGGGAGGGGCCACGACGGTGATCACGGACATTCTGGGGCCTTTGAAGCCGCTTGGATCACAGGGCGAATCCGGTGAGCGGATCGTCATCTTACGCGCCACACTCACGGCTGCGAGTCGTGGAAACGAGACGACTCCTCCATGATGCAGAAGAAGATCTGCATGTTGGGTGGATTCGCGGTCGGGAAGACCAGCCTCGTGCGCCGATTTGTGAGCAATGTGTTTTCCGATCACTACCGCACGACGATCGGTGTGACGGTGGAGAAGAAGAGTGTCAAAGTCGACGACCGGGACGTGACGCTGGTGCTGTGGGACCTCTATGGAGAAGACGAGTTTCAGCGGGTCCGCGACTCGTATCTTCGCGGTTCAGCAGGCTATATCCTGGTCATGGACGGCACCAGAAAAGCCACATTGGACACGGCGATCGCGCTGCAGCAGACCGCGGCAAAGGCGGTAGGGGCGGTTCCGTTTGTCTCGATCATCAACAAGGCGGATGTTCGATCGGAGTGGGAAATCGACGAGGGTGTGATCGAGCAGCTCCGCGAAGGAGGCTGGACGGTCCTGTTCGGCAGTGCCAAGCTTGGGCAGGGAGTCGAAGAGTTATTTGTGAAGCTGGCAACCCAGATCGTACAGACATCTCCGATCCCCAGTGATTCGTTATGAAAAGCTGGCCAGACAACCTCGCACTGCACAACGAATCCCTGTTCAATGCTGTTCTCTCCACTCTCGACATGGTGGTGTTTGAGCGCGAGGAGGATTCGGCCGAATTTCGGCTTCAAGGCCTCCCGCCTGATTGGTGGTGCATGTGGGTCGGTCCGGCGAACGGTACGGTGCTAGACCTGGGCCAATGCTCTCCGTTCTTGCGAGATTATCTTGTCGGGGCTCACCCAATCTGGGGAGGTCAGTCGGGCGTAACTGAGAAGTCGGGCCCATGGACGGAACCTGATCGGCAGGGCGGCACCATGACACTGGAGGCTACCGCGCTGTCGATTGGATCCAAGAAGTTGTTACTCATTGAGCGTCTGGGGTCCGGCTTTGAGCAGATGCACGCCATCGTGCAGCGGGCCAGGGACAAGATGCTGGCTGAAGATGTCACCGCGAAGTCCCACCGCAAGGCCGAGACTAGCCTGATGGGTCAGCTGGAAGCCAGCGAACGAACCAAGGACGACGCGCTGGCGCTTCTTCAGCACCTCAGGCTCGCGGCGCTTGTTCTCGACGAACGGGGGTGCATCACGTTCGCCAGCGATCGAGGACTTGAGATGCTAGGACTCGTGGCCAAGCAGGTGATCGGTCAGGTGTGGGAACAGGCGCTTCCATTCCAGCGGCAGGATCGCTCGATGATTCGAGAGGTGATTGATGCCTCCTCAACCGACAGGACAGTCGGCCCGTTGTATATCGAGGGACCTCATCCCTCGTGGGTTGAGCTGGAGATCCATCGAGATCCACGCCATCTGGGTCGGCAGATCGTGGTGCTGAGTGATCGCACCGAGCTGCACACGCTCCGTCAGGCACTCAGCGAGCAGGCCTCGTTCCACGATCTGGTGGGGAAGAGTCCCACCATGCTTCGCACGTACCAACTTGTGCGAGACGTGGCGCAGGTCGATACGACTGTCTTGATCGAGGGAGAAACCGGGACTGGAAAGGAACTGATCGCGCGAGCCATCCATTTCTCCAGTGCGAGAAAGCAGAAGCCGTTCATCGCTACCAATTGCGCCGGATTGACCGACTCGATTCTGACGAGCCAACTCTTCGGCCACAAGCGTGGATCCTTTACCGGGGCGGTGAATGATCAGCAAGGATTATTCGAAGCTGCAGAGGGTGGCACGTTATTCCTCGACGAAATCGGGGATATTCCGCCGCAAGTCCAAACGGCTCTCTTGCGGGTGTTACAGGAGAAGGAGATCACACGACTGGGAGAAGCCAAGCCTCGCAAAGTCGATGTGCGTGTCGTAGCGGCCACCCACCATAACTTGAGTGAAGACGTCGTTCGTGGGTCCTTCCGAGCGGATCTGCTCTACCGAATTCGTATTGCCAGAGTCCAGCTTTCCCCTTTACGTGAACGACGCGAGGATATCCCGCTTCTTGCCCAATCCTTTCTTGGGCAAATCTGCACCGCCACTGGAAAGAGGATCGAGCGCCTGAATCCCGACGCCCTTCGGCTTCTCATGAGCCACGCATGGCCCGGTAATGTGCGTGAACTGAAGAGTGCCATCGAATTTGCAGTGATCAGCTGCAAGGCAAAAGAGGTTCTTCCCATTGATCTCCCGCCGGAGATCATCAGTGCCCCCGTTATCCCAAGTTCTTCCGTGTGGATTCCGTTGCCGAACAGGGATGAGAAATCTCGATTCCTCGCGGCGCTTTCCGATGCCAAAGGCAATCGGACGGAGGCCGCCAGACGGCTGGGAGTCAGTAGGGCGACGTTCTATCGCCGCCTTGTCGAGCTAGATATCGATCCTCGCTAGGCCGAGCACAAGGACCGCCTGTTTTCTCCCCAGCAGTGCACTTGGGGATCCGGCTGATGACGGCCGTGCTCACCCATTCTCCTCCACCCCCGTAGCGTAAGCGCGGTTCACTATCCTATGACTGTCTCATGAGACAGTCCGTTGTCTCATGCCGACACAACGGAGACGGTCTCGCCAATCCATCTATTCAATGCAACCGATTGATTATGTAGAGGCCTTCACCCGTTTAGAGATGTGGCACGGGGGTTGTAATCATGCCATGCCATCAAGAGGAAGTCGGCAGTATCCGTTGCAAGTGCGATTAGCAATTAGAAATACGATGAGAGAGGTAAAGAGGCATGACTACACCAGGGCTACTCGTCGAAGACTACAACGGACAGGACTACCTGCTGACCACGGAATCTCACGCAGGAGTGAACACGCATCGATTGGTCGTCTTGCGGCGAATCAACGGTCAGTGGCAACAGGTAACAGGAACTGAGGAATTGGCGCGTCGCGAATTGCTGATCAGTGCATTCGTCGATTTCTTTGTCAACTTCTGCCGGGTGTTAAATTCGTCCGATCTCGATCGCTCCCCGACGATCACGTCAGCTTCCGGTCGCTCTGGAGCACGGTCATCAACACAAACGAAGCACAAGAGGGGACGGTGACAGGCGTAGAACAATATATTCCTGAACTGGGTTGGACTGAAGCCTTACCCACGGAGCAGGGGCTTTCTGAGTCCGAAGTGGGTCTCATCGCAATCATGAAATCCATGGTCGGTGAAATCACCACAATGAACAACGTGAGGCGCTTATGAGCACCAAATTCTTAGCCACTTCCTCGACCGGGCTTGCTGAGCCGATAGAACGTTCACTCAATGGAAACCATCTCATGGACACCTCAACTCGAAAACTAAACCCAATTCGTGTCTTGCTCATCGATGATTCTGTCTTGACTCTCCATGGACTCAAGACTGTTCTCTCGAAGAATAGCCACATTGACATTGTCGGCATTGCAATGACTCGAGCCGATGCTCTGGCCGCAATCCAGACTCACCGCCCACACGTGGTGGTGTTGGAGGTGCGAGTTGGGCAAGCGAGTGGAATCGACCTGTGCAGAGCCATCCGAGAGTCACATCCGGACATCGGTGTGCTGTTCTTCACCGCGCATGACGACAAGAACCTCTTACATGCCGCCATTCTAGCCGGGGCACAGGGGTATCTCTTAAAGACTGCAGCCGCCAATGTGGTTGCGAAGAGCATTGAAGTCGTCGCGACCGGGGAGGCAATCATGGATCAGCAGCTGACTCAGCAAGTCATTACATGGGTGCGGGATGGAGGATTGGCTGGACAACAGCGGATCCCCTATAGCTGTTCGAAAGATGATCGGCAGCTACTCTCTCTGGTGGCTACCGGGAAGACAAACAAGGAGATTGCACAAGAATTGAATCTTGTGCCTCGTGTGGTGGCCAATCGCTTACAAAGAATCTACAAGCGTTTGAAGATATCCAGACGATCCGAAGCGGCACGATACTATGTGCAGTTGGGAACGGATCGGCATGGACCTGAAGGCGATTGTTATCAGAACTAGAACCGTATCAGGCCTGTATGGAGACGATCTGGTGATCGTGAAGCCGGACCGTCTCAACCACGAATCGCTACTCCATGGCCGTCATTGCTTAGAGTCGCTAGACCAGTATGGAGCTACGCCATGGCGTTCTCCTCTGTCTGGACATTGAAGAGCGTTATGCTGGGTCTCGCACAGACAGACAGCAGCCTCTTGCGGTGTCACGGTAAACTAGGTATAAACCCAACAGCGACTCACCCTAATCTAACTACTTAGCAATACGAAGGAGGATCAATGAAGCCACTCATGCTGCTGGTCGCGGTCTTGGCTCTAGGTGCCATGGCGACATCGGTTTGTGCCGATGATGGGGCGTCCGCGACAACGCCGAACCTTGATGTTGTGACATTGAAAGATGGCAGCATCATCTATGGTGAAGTGATCGAGATGTCGGGCGGCATCTTACAGATTAAGAACGCTTTGGCGGGAGACATCATCAAGCTGAAGTGGGCGGAAGTGAGCAAGTTGGCCGTCTCCCACACCATTCCCTTTCATCTAAAAGAAGGGACGATCCTTAACGGAACGGTTGAGGAAGGGGAACCGGGGACGATGAAGGTGAAAGCCGGCCCAAGCGGAGATACGATGACGGTTCCGATCAATGCCGTGACTCACGTGAATCCGATTGTTCAGGCGCCGGTCATCTATACCGGGAGCCTCAACGCGGGCTACTCGCAATCCGTGGGAAACAGCCATCTTCGAAACGTCAGTATTCTAGGAGATCTTGTGGCACGCAGTGAGCAGCTCCGGCTGACCCTCCTGGGCCGCTACGTCAATGGAGACAACAACGGCAGCTTACAGGTAAGGAATGCGCGAGGAACGATCAAGCTGGACTTCTTTATCACCAAGCGGTTTTTCTGGTTTGCGTCGGCCTATGTGGAAAACGATTTCCTACAAAACCTCAAGCTGAGAACGGCGATCTCCACCGGACCTGGGTATCAGTTTCTTGAGCGTGGAGATCTGAAGGGTGTTTTTAAGGATATGACCTTCTACGCCGAAGCCGGTCCAACGTATTTTAACGAGGACTACCGGGATAATAGCATCACTGCTGATCGGGGGAGCTTTCGCGCGCGCGTCGCGATGAAATGGGATTGGCCGCTGTTCGATGGCCGTGTCACGCTGTACCATTACAATGAAATATTCCCCTCGGTCCAGAACGCATCGGACTTCTTCTTTACGATGGATAACGGGGTTCGCATGAAGATTTTGGCCGGTCTGGCGAGCGGATTCCAGGTGACCACCCGGTATAACAATCGGCCGCCTGCCGGCACGGGCGATACCGATAACTTATACTTGCTCACCTTGGGGTATGCGTTCGACACCACCCGCACACGATAGGCTGCGTGCAGCCTCGCACGGAGCTGCGTTCTTATAAGGAGGAACACTATGCTGAAAGAGTTCAAAGAGTTCGCCATGAAGGGGAATGTCCTCGACATGGCGATCGGTGTCATTATCGGGGGTGCATTCGGGAAGATCGTGTCGTCACTGGTCAGCGACGTGCTGATGCCGCCTATTGGGTTACTGATGGGCAAGGTAGATTTTTCAAGCCTCTTCATTGATTTGTCCAGAACATCCCCCGCGTCTCTAGCCGCAGCCAAAGCTGCTGGGGCCCCGACGATTAATTACGGCGTTTTTCTACAGAGCGTGTTCGACTTCATTATTGTTGCCTTCGTCATCTTCATGTTGGTCAAGCAGGTGAATCGATTTAAGAAAGAAACGCCTGCAGCCCCACCGCCGCCTCCCCCGGCGCTGAGCAATGAGGAGAAGTTGTTGACGGAGATCCGCGATCTCCTCAAGCACCGCCAATGAAGATCGGCGGTATAACCAGCAATACGGCGTGGGAGGGCGATGGGCCCATTCCTGATTGCTCTAACGATACGAAGGAGGTCCTCATGCGATTAGGTAAAGGCGTCCTACTGATGACAGGACTTGTCGCCCTGGTAGGGTGTTCTTCTCTGAAGCATTCTGACGGCTATATCAAGCAGCCGACCGTCTGTATCGATAAAAAATGGTACGGGTATCACCAAGGCGCTGGGTGTCCCTCCACCACCAAAGTTGTGGCACCCGATGCATCACAGGAAATGGCCGCTCGTCTAGCGGCTCTGGAAAGAGATCGGTCACGATTGGCCGAGGAACTGGAAGTGGCGCGAAGGCAAAACGGAACCCTCAGCAGCCGCGTCAGCGATCTGGAGGGACAACTTGCCGACCGGGATCGGGAAATTGCCGCACTTCGTTCTGGAGCCGGTGACAATGCGGCCTTCGCTGGTCAGCTGTCGGCTGCACAGGGTGAGAAAGATCGGCTTGCAGCGGAACTGGATGCGGCGAGGCTACACAACGAGGATCATGACCGGCTGGCGGCGGAGTCGGAGTCACAGTTAGCAGCGTTGAGGCAACGCAACTCCGACCTTGAGTCCCAATTAGCCGATCGTGACAAGGAGCTCTCTGGGCTACGGGGCGACCTCTCCGCAGAGATGGCGAAATTGAAGCAGGCGGAGCGCGGATTGATCAGGGCGCTCAAGCCGCAAATCGATGAAAAAAACATCACGGTCGATCTGAATAACGAACGATTGCTCATCAACCTGGCTTCCGGCTACCTCTTTGGGTCGGGCGAAGACCAGCTCAAGCCGGCTGGAGCCGATGCGCTCAAACAGGTCGGTTCTATCCTCAAGGATTTCCCGGAGTATAAAGTTCATGTTGAAGGCCATACCGACAATCGGCCGATCCTCGGTGCACTGAAGAAGAAGTTCCCGACCAATAAGGAATTGTCCGAAGCACGAGCCACGAACGCCGCACAAGCTTTGGCAGACGGCGGGCTCCCTGGCGCCCATGCAATGGGAGTCGCTGATACGAAGCCAGTGATGCCGAATGTCACCACCGAGGGGCGGGCGAAGAACCGCCGGGTAGAAATCAGCGTCATGAAGTAGCCGGGTAATGTAGGGAAGGAGCTGCGACATGGTCGCAGCTCCTTCCATGATCACCGGTGATTCGGTTGAAAGGAGATTGTGATGAAATTGAAAACGGCTCAAGTGAGCGCAGTGGTGACGGTGTTTCTCGTCGGCCTTAGCACATCGGCCTGGGCTGTCGATATGGGTGCTATGAAGCAGAAAGTTGAGGCCGTGAAAGGTCAAGCGGAGAACGTGAAAAAAGAGGGTGGTGAGACCGCACAAAGTGCCAAGGATCTAAAGGCGCAAGATGCGATGAAAAACGCAGGAGAAGCGAAGGACGAGGGGAAGAAACTTAAAGACGCCGTTGTGGGCAAGTAAGGTGCGAAGCAGTTCCTTCTGACTCTAGGTCGGTGCGTCATAGGCGCGCCGACCTGCCGCCTACCTCACGTATCGGCCAACGTTTTCCCCTTCCTCTTACTGCTTAGGATAGACCCTCTGAGAGCCCCATGAGGTTGATGCTGTGAGGGTTGCCTGGATCCACTTCACTCCCTCAATTAATCTCTGCGTGATGGCGGTGAGGATCTCTTGAGGGTCGAGCCGTGATGCCACCTGGAGCGTGATCCGCTGCAACGTGTTGTAAGGTGGATGGCAACGTCTGTTGCAATTGTAGATTCGCCGTACTTTCTCACCATTCGTCGCTTGTGAAGTGTGAGGCGAAATGGCAGTGCGGATAGATGCGAGAGGCCTTTCATGAGGAACGGGCTATCGCACGGTTTCTCCACGAACAGTCATGAATGGTGAGGGCGAGTGACACCACTTTTGAGGACAATCTCGCAAATATGGTCGAGGCGCTCGATGTGTTCGTAGGCCGCCCATGGATCGGTCGCGACGGCGCAGACACCGTGGTTGGCCTGCCCTACGATATCAAAGTCCAGCATCCCGTCTTTCCCGAGACCGAAGCATTTAGCTGTGGCGTCCGCCAGTTCACGTGACAGGGCCGGCAACGCGGGCACCGTCGGTCCCACCTTGGTATAGCGTGAGATCTCGGGAAACTCTGCGCTGATCGCCTGCAAGTCGACACCGGCATACATGGCGGCGACGATGTGTGTGGCATGGACATGCACAACCGTTCTGGTTTTTCTCGCATCACGCTGCAGGTTCCAGTGCATCCAGAGTTCTCCGGACGGTTGCTGGCCCTCGCGGACATTCGGAATGAGTTCACCCGTCTGCGCTTCCTTCACAATCTCGATCCGCACGACATGCTCTGGATGCACGATCGTTTTGCGCCAGCCTGAGGGGGTAATGTAGAGATACTTCCCCTCGCGTTTCCGCATGCTGATGTTTCCATCTCTCGTCGTCACCCATCCGCGCTCATACACGCGCCGCATCACATCGCCGATTGCTGTCAGCATGTCTGCTCCATGGTTGTGAGAGTTTCCTACAGCTTATCGGCCATTCGCACCATGTTCTTGAGGGATGATGTTGTGGCCAGTTTCGTAAGCCTCGTATCGGTGTTTTTGGACACGCGAAGTGAGAGACCATCGAGCATGCCCTCAAGGGCGAAGGTTGATGGAGGAGTGATGCCATTTGGATGAGAAAGGAAGACCACCCTTTGCACGGCCCCTCTTGCTGTCCACAATAGACCCTCTGAGAGCCCCCATGAGCTCAATGCTGTGAGGGTTGCGCAGCTTTGCTAGAGACCAAGCTCAGACAGCCCAGGGTGACCGTCTGGCCGGCGACCGAGTGGCCAAAGGAACTTGCGATTGTTCTCCGAGATCGGCACGTCATTGATGCTCGCGAGACGCCGCCGCATCAGGCCATTGTCGTCAAACTCCCAGTTTTCATTGCCGTAGGATCGGAACCAGTGGCCTGAAGCATCGCGCCACTCGTAGGCGAAGCGCACGGCGATCCGGTTATCGTGGTACGCCCACAGTTCTTTGATCAAGCGGTAGTCTGGTTCGTGGCTCCACTTGCGCGTTAAGAACTGAACGATAGCCTCCCGTCCCGTTAGGAACTCTGACCGATTTCGCCACTGACTATCGGTACTGTAGGCCAACGACACCGTTTCGGGATCGCGCGTATTCCAAGCATCCTCTGCCATGCGTACTTTCTGGGTCGCGGACTCGGCATCGAATGGGGGAAAGGGATGTCTGGGCTGGTCGATAGGGTTCATGATGATGACCTTCTTGCACTGAGATTCAATGAGGGAGCGAATGGCATGGGCCACCCGCTCCCACGCGACATCACGCGTGATCAGCTATGGTAATAACGCTCTTTGACGATCTTGCCGTCTTGCCAGTCAGTCTTGACGACTTGTTCAAGATTGATGGTTTCCCCGTTCTTCAATTTCACGGTCAGCACCGAGTCGTAGAAGCTGGTATTTCCAGAAATAGCCACGGCACCGATGGCGTAGCTGACAAATGCCGCCACTCCAATCGTCTCTCTAAATTTGTCCAGTCTTTCAATAGAGGCCTGTTTGCCCACGACGGGTGGCTGGTTGCCTTCCTGTGTCACGACCGAATCCGCAAAGTAGATCTTCTGACCTTCGGTCATTTGACCCTGCTTCAAAATGCCCAACATTTCTTCCAATGTGTCCTTCACTGATTTGCCCATGATGATTCCTCCCTCTATGCCTTGCGGCGTTATAATGTGTGAAAGCCAGAAGCTCCCACACAAGTGATGGTAAAACGTTGGTCCCTCTACGTACGAACGGCCTCGCATTCACGATGCCGGGCTAGCTCAACCGTGTCGCCGACTCGAATGTCTCCGCCCCGGATCACAAAACAATTCAGGGCGAGCGTGCCGTCAAATCTCCGCACGATGTCTGTCAGCACCTGACGGTCTTGTTTCAGGGTATCGGGATCGAACGTCGTCATGATGCAGCGCCCACGGAAGTCCTGTATCCCGATGATGACGTCTCCGATGTGCAAGCACTGCCCCGGCCATGAGCGCTCAGCCAGACCCTCGACCCCGCCGATGACCAGATTCGGTCTGAGGCGCCGGCCATCACGTCCGAATGCCGCAATCGCTCCGTCCGTCGCGACCAGCAACGGCAGCACGTCGAAGCGGTCGCTGGAATCATCGCGTACCAGCTTGGCACCAGGCCCCACGATATACTCAACATCTGTGCGGACCTTGGGATTACTCCATAACAGCCCATCGACCACGGGCTCGCCGGATTCATTGAGCGTGGCATGGTGACCGAGTAACCGATGGTGTGTTCTGGACGTGATCACATGACCGTCCTCGTCTTCCACATGCACGACGCGATCTCCTTCGATGCCGAGTGGTCCGATGCGCGCGTGATCTATCTGTTCACCGGCCATCGACTTCACCGGATAGCGCCAAATCTGTGTGACCTTCATGGTTTCAACTCCTTCGATAGAAAACGAGCGTCTGTTGCGAATGTCATGACAATGTCGCCGTATGCAGTTGGGCTTCGAGCTCGGCAATCCGGCTCTTGAGCGGACCCACATACGCTTCGACCTCTTCCGCCGAGTACCGTGGCGTGATGTACTTCGGGCAGTTCCAGTCGAACGACACGACGTCGATGAAGACCAGCCGCTCCACCGCCTGCTGCATCTTGGGATCGGCGAGCTGTGCGACGAGTTCTGGATGGGCGCGAGCATCTTCCACACGGGCATGACCAAGAATCTTCAAGCGTGCTCGGTTCTGGTAGTCCATGAGAAACAGCGCCACACGATCGTTCACTGACACGTTGCCGGTTGTGAGTAGCTGGCGATTGCCCTTGTAGTCGGCAAAGGCCAACGTCGTCTCGTTGACTACCCGCAAGAACCCCTTGGGTCCACCACGATGCTGAACGTAGGGCCATCCGGTTTCGCTGATCGAACCCAGATAGAAGCTGTCACGCTCTGCAATAAACTCAGCCTCGTCTTGACCTAATGGATCTCGTTCGGGCGCCCCTGGGATGTGCACGGCTCGTCCGTAGTACTGCGTCTGTGCGCGATGTACGGCATCCGTCATCGCCAGCTCCAAGTATTTCAACGCCATGGTTGTGTACTCCCTGTCGAGCGGACATGACGACGGGTCACGCCGCATGCCCTCTCAAGCTCAATCTCAGAACACGATCGTAGTCCACCCTTCGGCGACGTACCGACGCAGGCTCAAGAGACCTGCCGTTCCGGCCAGTGCGTGGTCTTTCACAATCGGCACCCCGCAAGCCTTGATGCTTTCTGTCGCCCCAAAGACCTCGGCACAGCCGCACGAGGCGCCTTGCACGACGTCACGCACCGAATTGTAGAGACCATTGGCTGGGTGTGAGAGCTTGGTGAGCTCAGCCGGCCAACGAGTACCGGCGCCATTGAAGACGACGGCGACGTCATCGCCCTTCTGTTTACATTCAGACGCGAGCGCCAGCGCGTTAAAGACTCGCCCAAGCGCTTCCTCTGAACCACTCTTCGGATCGGACAGAATGATGATCGCTGTTTTCATGGGTTCTCCCTTGATTGAATGACACTCACGAGATTGTGGATGTCTGTTTGCCTTGTTGTGTTCTACGGATCGATCGCGATATCTATCTGTCATGGCAAGGCCGGTGCCACGCGTCACGACGATCCGTGAAACACGATAAAGTGCTGGAGAAATAGGTAGTTGCCGCCCTATTCGCAGCAAGATGAAGCAGAGGGAAAGAGAGACGCCTCCACGAGATATCGTGGAGCTACGATATCTCGTGGGAGTGGAACGTGAGATGTATTGCTATGTGGTGGGGAGAGGTTTCTTGATGCCGAGTTTCTGCATCCGGGATCGAAGGGTGTTGGGATGGAGACCAAGTCGCGTCGCGGCGCCCTGCTTCCCTTCAATGACCCAGTTCGTATCCTGAAGGATGCGGAGGATGTGAGCTCGCTCCACCTCTTCCAGGGAATCGGCGACCGGCAACAGCGGGGCGGAGTTTCCCTGGAGCATCACATCGTCGATCTGAAGCATCGGTCCCTTGGCGAGGATCGTGGCCCGTTCGATGACATTTCCCAACTCCCGGATGTTACCAGGCCAGGAGTATTTCATGAGGCGATCCATGGTTGATTGCGACACGCCATCGATCTTCTTGCCCATCTTGTGTGAGAACTTGGCGACAAATCGGTTGACCAAGAGTGGGATATCAGAGGCACGTGCGGACAGAGGTGGCACGTCGATCGGGAACACGTTCAGTCGATACAAAAGGTCGGCCCGGAAGGAACCGGCCTTCACCGCTGCATGAAGATCTCGATTCGTCGCGGCAATGACTCGGACATCGACTTTGATCGAATGGCCGCTTCCAACTCGTTCAATCTCCCTTTCTTGTAGTACTCGTAGCAGCTTGACTTGTGCGTCCAGCGGTAACTCTCCGACTTCGTCCAGGAAGATGGTCCCACCGTCCGCCAACTCAAATCGGCCGATGCGGCGTTGTACTGCTCCGGTGAACGCTCCCTTCTCATGGCCGAAGAGCTCGCTTTCGACCAAATTCGCGGGGATCGCTCCGCAGTTGACCTTCACCAGCGAACGGGTTTTTCGCGGGCTCAGGTTGTGAATGGCCCTGGCCAGCAATTCTTTGCCGGTCCCTGTATCTCCCCGGATCAGGACCGTCGAATCCATCGGTGCGACCTGTTCGATGAGGCGGAGCACAGCCTTGATGCTCGGACTCTCACCGACGATCTCCTCAAAATTATGGTCAAGTTTGATCTCTTCGCGAAGATAGAGATTCTCCGCCTCAAGTCGATGTGTGAGTTGTGCGACTTCTGTAAAGAGCTGCGCGTTCTTGATCGCAATTGCGGCTTGGTTGGCAAAGACTGCCAAGCGTTCGAACTCTTTTTCGCTCAAGGGCCGTCGCCCAAACATCGCAATCACGCCGAGCAGATCCGAGCGAAATTTCAATGGATACCCGGCAAAGGACCGGAGCCCGTGGTCCTTGATCCATTGCTTATTCGGAAGCCGATCGTCGCCGAGCACGTCGTTCGTCTGCATCGGTCCAAAGCCTTGCGCGATCTTTCCGATCTTGAGCGCCCCCAGCGGAATACGACGATATTCCCCGTTGAGGTCAGTGTAGAGCCCCGCGCTCGCCTCAAGGTGGAGGCAACGAGCCCGATTCGTGCAGTCTGCCACTTTGTGACACTCAGCACAGAGATCGCCGGGACCTAACAGCCAGATACGGGCAAAGGCGCCGTCCAGCTCGTCGACCAATCCTTGCGTGACGGTGGTGAGGACCTCTTGAAGGTCGAGACTCGACGCCATCTGGAGGGTAATCTGCTCCAACGCGTTGTGAGAATTGGAGGAAGGAGGCGAAGAAGGGGAATTGTCCATTGTGGGATCTCCGAGCCGGACAGTGCCCAGCGTGGAGGACGATAAGTCTCTGATGGAGGATTGTCAATCAGTCGGCGAGCGGGGTTGGGATGTGCAAGCCGGTCGCTCAATCAGGTTGCTGGATCGAGCGGCAACCAACGAAGGCGAATGCGCTGGTCTTCAACTGTCACGATCGAACCATGCTCAAGGTCAGATTCGAGAATGGGCAGTATGCGCTGGAGGACGGAGTTGACCAGCTCAACCTTTGAGGAAGTCAGGCGGAGTGAAAGGAGTGACGGCCCTGGCCGACCTGAGAGCGCAATGATCGAGGAAAAATCGAGATCCTGGGTCAGAATGATTCGGTGTTCTTGTGCCGCCCGTTCAACAATCGCTTGGTCTGATGCATTTGCAGGAAGGAGATCGGTCACCCGGCACACGTCGTGACCGAGTGTCCGGAGGAATTCAACTGTTCGAGGAGCGATATGAAGGTCGGCCAATAGCCTCATGAAGCTGCAGAGGTGCGCTCACTGGCAAGCCAGGCCCCATACTTCGCGGCCTGGTACACGTCATCCACCTCAAGTTCCGGATACTCCCGCACGATATCCGTGGCTGTATAGCCATCGCCCAACAGTTTCAGCACGAAATCGACAGTGATGCGAAGGCCCCGCACCGTGGCTTTCCCACTGCAAACACCTGGATCAATCTGTATCCGATCGAGCGCCATGCACCTAGCCTAACTGACCGTCACCTGTTGGTGCAAGAGAATCGGCCCTCCCGGTCAAGCCCAAGTAGGAATGATCGGTTTATGGGGTCCGGTCCCCGTTGAGGGGTGTCATTGTTCCTGCCCTTTTATCTGCTCTAGAACGATTGCTGTGCCAGGATATCGAGAGTCGATTGGTCGGGCTTGCCGTCGAAGTATTTGAGCAGGGCGTTGTTGAAGAGGGTGTTGTCGGTGGCAGCAGTCAGAAACAAGGTCATGCAGGACCGGAATTTGAGATGGTCGGGATATCCGAGAATCTCTTTGGCGCTGCGGTCATTCACGTCGAGCACAAGCTGCGTACAGGCTCTGAGCCGGGGGCCTAGGATTGGGTGTTGCAGATAGGCTTTGGCTTCATCGAGTGAGCCAATGGCAAATTGCTGCGCCATGCTACTGTGACCAAGTCCGGCGATCTGGGGAAAGATAAACCAGATCCAGTGGCTGGACTTTCTCCCGGCCCGAAGCTCATCAAGGACTGTGTCGTAGGTGGGCGCTTGGGCGGTGAGGAAGCGGTAGAGGTTGTAGCCGTCGGTCATGGGCAGTGCCCGCGAAGCATTTTCTTTTTCCCTGAAACCACCGTGCGCCGCGAAGTGATTTTAGTACCTGCGCATTCGAGAATAAGTCAATTTTCAGACCTGACTTCACATCCACATATTTCCGGTGAGCTGGAAATGGTCTCCGTCGAAGAATTTCAGGACTAGCCCCCTGCTCTAACCAAGAGGCTGGTTGCCGCACGGCGATCATGCCGCACCCGGCCAGCAATGGCGGCTTTCGTCATGCCATGGGAATGACCAGACCAAAGCGATTATTATGGGCTTGACAGGCGTACCAAAGATGGTACGGTATGGAGAACGTAGGGAGCGCGATGCAAGTGAAGCGTGTTACCGCCAGGTTTTATGTCACAGGAGCAGGCGCAAATCCGGTGCGTGACTGGCTGATGCGGCTTCCCGTCCCTGATCGTCAACAGATCGGGCACGACATCCGCGCCGTAGAATTTGGCTGGCCGGTGGGCATGCCCTTGTGTCGATCCTTGGGTGCGGGGTTATGGGAAGTCCGCTCGACCTTGTCCAGCCGCCGCATTGCGCGGGTGCTGTTCTGTGTCGGTGGCGGCGACTTGATATTGCTGCACGGCTTTATCAAGAAGACGCAGAAGACCCCGGCGGGGGATTTACAGATCGCTGCGAAACGGATGAAAAAGGTGCAATCATGAAGAAGCGCAAGAATCCCCATATCGGCGGCAAGTTTGAGGACTGGTTGAAAGAGCAAGGCCTGTATGAGGAGACGACCAGCGCCGCCATCAAGAAAGTTGTCGCGTGGCAAATTCAGCAGGCGATGGAAGAACAGAACTTGACCCGGACGGAAATGGCACGGCGGATGGAAACAAGCCGGGTGCAGCTCAACCGCTTGCTCGATCCCACAAACGACGGCGTAACGCTGGCCACCTTGAGCCGTGCGGCGGCCATTGTGGGCCGTCGACTGCGTCTGGAACTGGTGTAAACCAAGAGGCCGGTTGCGCCGCACGGCAGACGATGCCTCGCCCCACGAATGCGAAGTGATTTTAGTGCCTGCGCATTCGAGAAGAAGTCCATATGCATGCCAGACCCTATTTATCCCCCTCTGGATGTCCGAAGATCTCCTCAGCGCTACGACCGTTCACATCGAGCACAAGCTGCGTACAGGCTTTGAGCCTGGGACCTAGGTCAGGGTGTTGCAGATAAGTCTTGGCTTCGTCGAGCGAAGCAATAGCGAACTTCTGCGATATTTCACTGTGACCAAGACCGGCGATCTGCGGAAAGATAAACCAGATCCAGTGGCGGAACTTTCTTCCGGCACGTAGTTCAGCGAGGACTGTGTCGTAGGTAGGCGCTTGGGCGGTGAGGAAACGGTGGAGGTTGTAAGCGTCGGTCATAAACTATTTGCGGCCAAGTATGCATTGCAAGACCTGACGGTTTTTCCTTTACGGGTACAGCCCGTGACCTCAAGATGACGTATCAAGCCTCCCATGCCAGGCTAGGGGTGTCCGACCACTTCTAGCAGCCAATTCCACTGAACCCCGTTATGAAGAGAACAGCTTCCACCACGGTGATCGCGTTCTCACGTCCTCAGGGAGTCGATGCCAAGTTGCCGTGCTGTCGTTCACAGCTGTGGTGAGTTCTTCACGCGAACGGGAAATAGAACCAGCTATGCAGACACGAAATACAGTGCCATCATGATCCACAAACCAATTCGCCACCGCGTGATTTCTGTGGCCATTCACATGGAAACTGACATAGGTACTCACCCCTGGCAGACCGGCACGTATCGAATACTCTGCCCATTCGAACTCAACCGCTGAGTCTCCGTCGCGTCCCCATTCATGCATATGCTTCTCAGCTACACGACGCAATTTCTGTATCACGTGCCGCCCCTTGATGGACGGAGAAGGCACTCGCCATACATCAAAACTATAGGACCCCCTCTGTGGCACGGTTGCACGGATAAATGGGGTGAGTGACGAATCCATCCTTGTTGTCATCGCTGGACAGACACGAAACCGAGGTGGAGGAATGATGGAACATCCAGACCGTGGGAGAGCCATCGGTGTTTCTGGTTCGGGGGAAAGCGGAGTCCGAATGCTCAGGTTGAGTGGTGTGGTCAGAGCCCACTGCAGGGCTCGCCGGATCGCACTCAAGGGATGATCTGGGAACTTTTCATCAAGCGTGGGATCATCGATCATGGCCTGAGAAACCTCAGAAAGTCCAAGGTCACCATCCTCTTCCGGCTGTTGACGGGTGATTACGAGAACGCTCTCCCGCACCCCGGTCATATTGGCTCGCCGAAGTGCGCTCAGATAGACCGTCCCCTGTTCAAGCGAGAGCACGATCCGCCCGACAATCAACTCATCTCCGGCACTGTAGGTCAGTCGATGGATCACCACCAGTACTGGAACGTCACTGATCGTCGCTCGTTCAATGGAAACGACTGGAGACCAGTTTGGATCTCGCTTGGTCCGTGGTAACGAGAGGAGGTTGCGCACAGTCTCTCGCGTGACAGCATCGATATCTGTGCCCTGCTCTACAGGAGGAATGGGAGATTTAGTTTTCGCCATCTCAAAGTAAGACTCGAAGACTGTAATCGTGTCGCGACGAAGATCTTCTCGTAACACCTCATCGTGCCTGTTTGAGAGATCAACGATCAGTGGTGAAAACTCCAGATACCAATCGACCCGATGTGTGGGATCGCGAAAAGAAGCAAACTCACCCTCGTCAGCGTCGAGCTGCCATGAAGATGGAGGCGTGAACTGCAGACCATGAATACCGGCATGGAGATCAGCAAGAAGACTCATGGGGCAAAACTCCTCCCCTAGATACAGGCAAGTGAAACAAGCATGAACACAGTCAGTGTTTCCCCCCACCCAGCACTTGCCACCATCAGAAACGAATTAGCCCTACCAATTAGCATACAATACAGATTCGTGGTTTGATGACCAAATTAGCAAAAGGTATCTTGAGTATGTCCCAAAAGATTCACGTTAAGTTTTTGAGACTCACCTTAGTTGCCAATTCAAGACCGGCGATCTGAGGAAAGATAAACCAGATCCAGTGACCGGTCTTTCTCCCGACCCGCAGCTCATCGAGGATTGTGTCGTAGGTGGGCGCTTGGGCGGTGAGGAAGCGGTAGAGATTGTAGATGTCAGACATGCGCTGTTCCCGCGATGCAGTTACTTTTTACTTGAGACCGGCGTGACGTTTGCCACCTTGAGCCGTGCGGCGGCCATTGTTGGCCGTCGGCTGCGGCTGGAATTGGTGTAAACCAAGAGGCCGGTTTACTTCCCCGCTCCTCTTGTCCCTATGTCTGCTTTCCTGAATGGATGTAGGAAGAGATTATTTGTCAGTCCAAGTGAGCTTGGTACTTGGGTAGTACAGGGATATGGGATTGTCGCCATATTCAGCGTCTTCGAGAGATCGCCTGACTTGATTGGCAACTTCAGCCGTGTACGTTTGTATCTTTGGCATAAGCGTATAGGGGTCGCGGGTTTCAATTGAAATAGTGCGGTATTGGTTCAGGTCGAATGGGATTGTATCCACCATACGCTTTACCTGTACCGTAGGAAGTCGTGTGACATGCCGGAGGCAAAGTTCATAAAACACATTTGGGTTATGGAACGATAGATCGACTATCACCAATCGAGCATTCAAAATATGCCCAATTACCTGTTTCCCGATCATTCCCGGCTTGCCCATCTGATCTGCTCTCACAACAGTCAGTCCAAACTCAGCCACAGCTGGTTTGATAATGTACTCCATCATAAAATCCGCGTGACGGCGCTGCTCGGAGTCCTCTTCACCAATGGGTGTGATGTAAAAACAAATTTTGGTGAGGTCTTCCGTTACAGTAGCTGCGCTGTTGTTTGTGGTTGTAAGGGGGGCGGAAACCGTTGTATCGCTCTTCTTTTCAGGCTCGCTTGGTGCCTCTTCGACAGCCTGTTCAATTGAAATAATTCTTTCCGAACCGGCAATTTTAGGTAATTAGGGCGAAACGTAACCAAAGAAGCACCGTAAGAAGAGTTTGAAA
>ERZ1292633.1320-Hain-H41-02um-R1-1320-length-26955-cov-5_pt1 | contig 26955 bp, 22 predicted proteins | sample MGYA00564406_ERZ1292633 | MGnify/ENA primary metagenome ERZ1292633 (study PRJEB36523, sample SAMEA6512639) | groundwater metagenome | collected 2019-01-08 | study: AquaDiva: Metagenomics assemblies of 32 groundwater samples | reverse complement strand
GTGCGAAGTCATTACCTCACTTTGTTTTGGAAATAGGTGCGAGTTTGGTACAATAAATACACCAAAATTAAACTTTCCGTCCGCCAATCGGCAGATTCCCCGACCGATTCGGTGGCGATGAAAACGAGGGCGCGATGGGAAGTATAGACGTAGACAAAGTTCATAATTTTTTGTATTATTATAATGAGTCAATATTATAAAAAGATTTAATTTAATAATTAGAACACATGAAAAAGAAAATTTTCGTTATTGTTCTGTCCGCGGTTTTGGTTTTAACCGTGGCGCAAGTAGTAATTGCCCAAACCACCACTCCCAATGCTCTGCAAAATCCCGGCGTAGGAATTAAGAAAGTACTAAAAGCGCGCATGGGCATAGGAACACTTTCGGCCAATAAGCCACAGCTGGACATAGCCTGCGTTAAGAGCGCTGTTGAAAAAAGAGAGTCGGCGGTTATTGCTGCTTATGATAAAAAGACCGCGGCTATTAAAACCGCTTTAACAACCAGGAAAACCGCTTTGAAAGAAGCATGGGATAAAACCACAATTAAGGAAAGACTCGCGGCTAGATTAGCGGCTTGGAAAGCTTTTCGCGCGGCTAAATTGGGAGCTCAAAAGGTTTATGTCGGCGAGATTAAAGCTGTTTGGCGGCAATTTAAGACAGATCGCAAGAGTTGCGGCGTTACAGAAACGAACAATGAATCGCAAGGCACAGACATTGCCTTGTAAAAATAATAAAAACATTTCACCAATATATAGATAAAGGCTGGCATATCGCCAGCTTTTATTTTTAGTTTTTAGAATTAGCGCAGATTATAAATTTATGATAGATTTAAACTATGCCAGGTAGTGAAAATTCGATAGTGCTTTTCTCTTTGGCTTGCTATTTGGTCTCAATATTAATAAAATAACCAATTTTTTGCTCTCAGCGCATTTCTTAATAACCGCACCTTAATCCGCCAACTGGCGGAGCATCGAATTTCTACTACCTGGGATGGACATAGATAAATTAAAAAAAGTTCATATTATTGGCATCGGCGGCATCGGCGTTTCTGCTGTTGCGCGTTGGCTTGATAAATTAGGAACCGAGGTCAGCGGTTCAGATTTAACTAGTTCCATAATTACTCAAGAACTGGAAAATTTGGGCATAAAAATATTTTTCGGACACAAGAAAGAAAATATTTTTAATGACTTGGATTTGGTTATTTATTCTTCGGCCGCGCCAGTTGATAATCCGGAGAGGATAGCCGCCAAAACTTTAGGCATCAGAGAACTATCTTATAATGAATTTTTAGGAGAAATTTCTAAAGATTATTTTACTATCGCCATATCCGGCACTAACGGCAAAAGCACAACCACGGCTTTGGCTGGTTTGATATTAGAAGCCGCGAATCTGGACCCGACGGTAATCGTGGGCAGCCGCGTTAAAGAGTGGCAAGGAAATTTTCGTTTGGGAAGTTCAAATTATTTTGTTGTTGAAGCTTGCGAGTGGCGAGCGCACATGCTTAATCTTTTCCCGAAGGTAATTGTTTTAACTAATATCGAAGCGGATCATTTAGACTACTATCGCGACTCAAATCATATTATTAACACTTTTCAAGCGTATATAGACAAGTTGCCGTCCGACGACCTTTTAATTTTAAATACTGATGATCAAAATATAGCCAAATTAAAACCAAAATGCCGCGTTATTACTTACGGCATTAAAAATAACGCAGACGTTATGGCTAAGAATATAGAATTTTTAATCGGCTTAACGCGCTTTGATTTATTTTTCAAAAATGAAAATTTAGGGAAAATAGAATTAGCGGCGCCGGGCGAATTTAATATTTATAACGCCCTGGCCGCTATTGCTTTGTCTTTGAAATTTGATATTAATTTCGAAGTTATGCAAAAAACATTAAAAAACTTTGGAGGAATTTGGCGCAGATTTGAGATTATTAAAAACGATCGCGCGCTTACTGTTGTATCTGATTACGCGCACCACCCCACGGCCATCAGAGAAACCATTAAAGCCGCTAAAGGTTTTTTCCCCAATCGTCGTTTGGTGGTAATTTTCCAGCCTCACCAGCATAATCGAACTAAAAATTTATTTAAAGATTTTAGCCGAAGCTTTGCCCTAGCGGATCTAATCATTTTGGCGGAAATTTATGATGTGGCAGGAAGAGAAAATTCAGAAGATCAGAATATAGGCTCGCAAGACTTGGCGGAAGCGGTTAGAAAGAACGGACAAAATCAGGTATTTTATGTCAGTTCGCCAGAAGATAGCTTGAATCTTTATAAGAAAAATCAGCATTTCGGAGACGTGGTTTTAATAATGGGCGCGGGCGATATTTACGAAATCGCCGATAAAATACAAGCGGCGCCACGGCAAAACATTTGACAACCCCCCTTGGATGTTCTACAATATCTTAATCTAATTAATTTAATAAAGTTTAATAAAGCATAGTTATTATGTATCTCGTTCCAACAGTAATTGAAAAATCAACTCACGGAGAACGAGCTTATGATATTTATTCTCGTCTTTTGAAAGAAAGAATTATTTTTTTAGGAGACATGATCGACGATGCGATCGCTAATACGGTAATCGCGCAGTTTTTATTTCTGGAAAGCGAGGACAAGAGCCGCGACATCAAGCTTTATGTTAACACCCCGGGTGGTTCAGTGACGGCCGGAATGGCGATTTATGATACCATGCAATACATCAAGCCGGATGTTATGACTATTTGCGTTGGCACGGCCGCTTCAATGGGCGCGGTTTTATTAAGCGCCGGCGCTAAAGGCAAACGATTGGCTCTGCCGAATGCTGAGATTATGATTCATCAGGTGATGGGCGGATTTGAAGGACAGGCGACAGACATTAAAATTAGAGCCGAGCATATTCTTAAAGTGCGCGATCAAATTAATAAAATTTTGGCTAAACACACGGATCAACCTTTAACAAAGATAGAAAAAGACACGGATCGCGATTTCTTTATGTCCGCCGAAGAAGCCAAGCGTTACGGCATCGTCGACAAAATTATCCACAAATAATTTTTACCGCACAAGATTCTTTTTTCAAAAGCCGAGAAAATCGGTCAGTTTTTGTTAAAAAATTAATTAAATAAAATTGAAGATATGCAGAATATTATTTTGACAATCGGCGGTTTAATCCTTGGCATGGGATTGGGTTATTGGATTAGGCGTTTAGTCGCCCTAAAAAAAGCCGCGACCGCCGAAGCGCAAGTAGAAGAAATTATTAAAAGCGCGAAAAATAAACAACAAGAATTGTTGTTCAACGCGCGCGAAGAGGCGATGAAAGTTATTGATGAAGCCAAACGCGAAGAAATCAGCCGAAGGAAAGAACTTAGGGCCTTGACCGATCGTTTAGAAAAAAGAGAAAGTTTATTTGACAAGAAATTACTGGAATTAGAAGAAAAACAACAGCAATTAAGCGAAAAAGCTTCTAAATTAGAAGAAATAAAATCAAGAATTAGGGAATTACACGAAGAGGCCATCGCTAAATTAGAAGAGATTTCAGGAATGACCGAAGAAGAGGCCATTAATTTTCTTTTAGAAAAAATAGAGAAAGACAATCAAGAAGTAATTTTAGAGCGCTTGAAAAAAGTAGAACGGGCGGGAAGCGATTTGTATGAGAAAAAGGCGCGCGAAGTAATGAGTTTAGCTATGGAAAGAATTGCCACTTCTCATGCCACTGAAAGAACGACGAGCACGGTTAATATTTCTTCTGATGACTTAAAGGGTCGGATCATCGGCCGCGAAGGTCGGAATATTAAGGCCATAGAGCAATTAACAGGCGTGGAAATAATAGTTGATGATACGCCCGGCGCTATTTTCATTTCCGGCTTTAATCCAATCCGTCGCCAATTGGCAAAAATGGTCTTAGAAAAATTAATTTTGGACGGGCGCATTCAACCGGCGCGCATAGAGAAAGTAGTAGAAGATGCCAAAAAAGAGTTAGTGCAAGATATTCGTTCTGCCGGAGAAGACGCCGCCTATCAGGTAGGCATCACCGGCCTTGACCCGAAGCTTGTCACTTTAATTGGCCGTTTAAAATATCGGACAAGTTACGGCCAAAATGTTTTACAGCATTCAATCGAAGTGGCTAATCTTTCGGAAATTTTAGCCACCGAATTGGGCGCCGACGAATTTGTGGCCAAAAAAGCTGGATTTTTCCATGATATCGGAAAAGCGGTTGATCATGAGGTAGAAGGAACTCATCCCGCTATCGGGCAAGACTTGATGAAAAAATTTGGTTTCCCGGAGAAAATAATTATTCCTATCGCGACTCATCACGAAGATCACCCGCCGACACTGGAAGCGGTAATTGTCAAAGTAGCTGATGCCTTGTCAGCTTCGCGTTTGGGCGCCAGAAAAGACAATTACGAAGATTTTATTAAGAGATTGGAAGATCTTGAGGGTGTGGCCAAAAGTTTTGCCGGCGTGGAAAAAGTTTACGCTATTCAGGCCGGCCGCGAATTAAGGGTCTTTGTGGTGCCGCAGGAAATAAACGATTTAGAAGCGGCCAAGCTGGCTCGTCAGATCGCTGATCGCATTGAAGCGGAACTTAAATATCCGGGAGAAATTAAAGTCACTGTTATCAGAGAAAACAGAATTATTGAGTTCGCCAGATAATTATTTTGTGCTATAATTAAATATTAAGTTTCAAATTTCAAGACAATGAAAATATTATTTTTCGGGGATATTATGGGCGGTCTGGGACGCCAGGCCATTAAAAAAGCTATACCGCAATATAAAAAACGGTATAAACCGGATTTGATTTTAGCTAATGGCGAAAATTTAGCTCATTTAAAAGGCATGACGCCCAAAACCGTTAAAGAAGTTTTAGACGCCGGTGTTGATTATTTGACCAACGGAAATCATTTTTTTGCCAGAAAAGATGTGATAGAGGTGATTAATAAAAAAATGCCAGTTATCAGGCCGGCGAATTATCCGGAAGATACTCCGGGTCAAGGTTATGTGATTATAAAAAAAGACAAACAGAATATTTTATTAATCAATCTTTTGGGCAGAGTTTTTTTAAGACCCACCCTTGATTGTCCTTTTCGCAAGGTCGAAGAGGTTTTAAAAAAGACCAAAGCTAGTCTAAAGAAAAATATTATTATTATCGATTTTCACGCCGAAGCAACTTCGGAAAAAGTGGCTTTTGGTTATTGGCTAGACGGAAGAGTTTCCGCGGTGGTTGGCACTCATACGCACATACCCACCGCCGACAATAAAATTTTACCCAAAGGCACTGCCTATGTTACCGATATCGGGATGGTCGGTGCCAGCGATTCAGTTATTGGCGCCGCCAAAGAAGGCATTATTCGCTCGTATTTAACGCAAATTCCAGAACCCTTAATTTCACCCCAAGAAGGACAAACGACTATCAACGCGGTTTTAATCGAAATAGACGACAAAAGTCATTTATCTAAGAAGATTACGCGTTGCGATGAAGAAATATTAATTTAATAGTAAGAAAAATATTATGCCAAAAAGAACTTATCAGCCTAAAAAAAGGAAAAGAGCGCGCACCCACGGATTTTTAAAAAGAATGCTCACGAAGAGTGGTCGCCAGGTTTTGTCTAGGCGCCGCGCCAAAAAGAGAAAGAAATTAACCGCTTAGCTTTTCCCTCATGCTTTCTAAGATTAATCGGTTGACCAAAGAACGCGATTTTGCTAAGGTAGCCCAGTTCGGCCGGTCTTTGGTTTTGCCATTTTTAGTCATCAGAAGTTTTAAAAGAGGAGACGAACCTTTCTCCCGTTTCGGTTTTGTCGTTTCCAAAAGAATCTCTAAATTAGCCCCGCGCCGAAACTATCTTAAAAGAATTATGAGGGAAATTGTTCGCGGCTTAGTGAGTGATATTTCTACCGGTTATGATTTTGTTTTTATTGCTCGTCAGCCGATAAAATCCATTAAATTTTTGGAATTAAAAGAATCAATTTATAAGGCTTTTAAAAAAATGAATTTATTATCAAGCGAGCGAGAGAAATGAAAATTTTATTTTCATTTCCGATCCGCCAGCTGGCGGATTCGGAGGGGCAGGCAAGCTTCTAAATTCTAAATTCTATATTCTAAATTCATAATTCTAATTATATGATCCATCTTTTTAACGAAGTACTTTATCGCCCGCTGCTTAATTTGCTGGTCTTTTTTTATAATATTTTTCCGTTCGCTGATTTGGGTCTGGCGATTTTATTGTTAACCTTGGTAATCCGCCTCGTTCTCTGGCCATTATCAGAAAAAGCTTTAAGATCGCAAAAAGCGATGCAAGCTATTCAACCAAAAATTAGCGCTCTAAAGGAAAAATACAAGAAAGACCCGTCCAAATTAGCTCAGGCGACTATGGCTATCTATAAAGAAAATAAAGTTAATCCTTTTTCTTCCATTTTTTTATTACTGATTCAACTGCCAATTTTATTGGCGGTTTATCAGGTTTTCCGTAACGGCCTTATTTCTAAAAATTTAGCTATTGATCTTTACAGCTTTATCCATAATCCCGGCGTTTTGAATGTTCTTTCTTTTGGAGTTTTAGATTTATCAAAACCCAATCTAATTTTAACATTGATTACCGGGCTTCTTCAATATTGGCAGGGAAAAATGCTGACAACTATACAGCCTCTTCCGAATATCGCCAAAAAAGAAGGCGCTAAAGATGAAACCGTAATGGCGATTATGAACAAGCAAATGATTTTTATGATGCCCATTTTAACGGTTTTTATCGGCTTGGGTTTGCCTAGCGGTTTGATGTTATACTGGTTAATCGGCCTAGTTTTAACCATTGTTCAACAAAAGTTAAGCTTTAAGAAGTTGCATAGCGGAGACAAGAGCGTAAAACCATCTTCTTGATATACATTGTGAAAATTAAACAAAATTGGTAAAGTAGAAAATAGAATCTTGAAACTTGGAACATGGAGCTTGTCCGCCAGAGGCGGATCCGCCTTGGGCGGAGAGCGCAAAGCGCAAAACGTGGAGCGTAAAGCACGAAGCTACAAGTTTCAATATCATAATTCATAATTCATAATTCAATTTTTCATGTATTCATTCGCGTCTTTCGTAAAATTTACTATCATCAACCCGCTTTTAGAAATTTTGTATTTTCCGATTTGGTGGTATACGAAAGGTTTAAAAAATGCCGCATTTTCTTTGCGCGATAATGTTTATAAATTAGCGCGCTCTTTGGCGCTCCGTTTGTTATTGGCAAATATGTTTAAGCCAATGTTCGGTCAATATTCGTTTAGCGGAAGAATCATCAGTTTTTTTATGCGCGTTCTGCAATTAGTGGTTTATTTAATATTATTTATAATTGGCGCGGCAATATTGTTGGTATTATTTTTCGCTTGGCTTGCTATTTTGCCTTACGCGGTTTATCAATTAATAAAATAGAATAGAATTTGGAATTTAGAATATGGAATTTAGAGCTTGGAATTTAACGAATAATACTGATAATTTTACATTTTGATTTGTCATTTTAATTTTTGATTTTTGAATTTTAAATTAAACTTGGTATGGATTTTATTTATTGTCCAAAATGCGACGGTTCCGGATACTCGGCTGATAAAAAAATCTGCCTTGTTTGTCGTCGGGCTGGTCTTTATGCTTGGGCTGGCGGTTTTTTGGTGTATTTTCGCCGAGCTTACATGGGCTGGCAAATTTGGCTATTCCATATTAAGAGAGTAGTTGTTTTTCTTATAGAAGCCATTTTATTTTTATACGGCCTAGTTGGTTTATTGGCGATTCTCAAGTTTTTTCTTCGTTTTGATGCCCCTTGGTTAAATAATATCAACTTTTTTGGTTTAATTGATTTGAATCATAACCAGCAAAGCTTATTAATTATTTTCTGGCTGTCAATAATTACAGATTGTTTTTTATATTATAGTCTTACTCGTAAAAGTGAAGAAAAAAGAAAAATTTGGCCGAAAACTGTCAGATCGATTCCCAATCTGCCGGCGACATGGGAAGAGATTGAACGCTTGAGCCGTAAGATTAAAATTAACGCTACTGACGCGCTTTCGCAAGAGGCCGAGCAAATGTTCTTAAAGGCTATGGGTTTAGCGAGGAAAATGGGGCATGACCATTTGATGCCGATTCATCTTTTCGCGGTCAGTTTCTCCGTTTCCAAGGTCAATTTAGCTTTAATGCGCCTGGGTTTTGATTGGTCCAAAATGCAAACAAAAATCTCCACAGCCTTAAGTAAATTGCCGGTCCAAAACAAGATTTTAACCGTCCCGATAATTTCTAAAGAGACTAAAGAAGTATTTGTTCAGGCCTATGGTTTAGCCAGCGATAAAAAAATAAAAGAAATTGACTCTTTGCAAATTTTAGAGAGTTTAAGCGTACAAGAGGGGCCGGTTAAAGACATTCTATATGATTTTAGCGTTGCGGTTGATGATATACGCAATGTGGTAGTTTGGATAGAAATTTATAATCAATTGTATCAAGAGTGGAAAAGATTTGCCGGTTTAGCGAGATTTAAGCCCAAGAGCGGTATGAACCGAGCTATGACTGCCGTTGCTACTCCGAATTTGGATTTGTATAGCCAAGATTTAACTTTATCGGCGCGGGCGGGTTATTTTAAAATATGCATTGACAGAGAAAAAGAGCAAGATTCAATTTTACGGGCGATTGAAGGAGGCGGGTGCGGAGTCGTTTTGGTCGGCCAGCCCGGCGTCGGTCGAACTACAATAATCAATGGACTGGCTAGGCGCATGGCAACCGAAGATATGCCCAAGGTTTTTCAGGACAAACGCCTGGTAAGTTTGAATATTTCAGATTTGATAGCCGGCGCTTCCCAGTCGGGTGAGATCGAACAGCGCTTACAGTTTATTTTAAGCGAAATTAACCGCTCAGGAAATATTATTTTATTTATTTCAAATATCCAAAATATCGTGGGCGTGAAAACCACGCAAGGAGAATTGGATATTTCAGAGATTTTGGCTGACGCGATCAAAAAACGCCTTTTGATAGTTTTAGCCACTACGACGCCCAATGACTATACTCGCGTTATTGAGAACCGATCATTGGGTGAGGTCTTGCAAAAAATCAATATTGAAGAGCCGGACAAAAACACAACCATTCAAATCTTAGAGGCTAATGTGGCGAATATTGAATCCAAAGAGCAAGTTTATTTTTCTTATAGCGCCATTAAACAAGCCTATATTCTTTCCACTCGTTATATATATGATCGTTTTTTGCCCGACAAAGCCATTAATCTCTTAAATGAGGCTTCAGTTTTTGTGCGCAATAAACGCGGCAAACAAAATGTAGTGGTAGCTGAAGATTTGTCGGCTTTGGTGGCGGAAAAAACCAATATCCCATTGACCAAATTAACCGAAAGCGAGAGCGAGAAACTCCTCGACATAGAAGAGCGAATACATGAAAGAATTATTGGCCAGGACGAGGCGGTAAAAATGGTGGCCGCGGCTTTGCGCCGGGCGCGCACGGAATTAAGAAATCCCAAAAAACCAATTACCAATCTGTTGTTTTTGGGACCGACCGGCGTTGGTAAAACCGAGTTGGCCAAAACTGTGGCCAGCGTCTATTTCGGCGACGAAAATAAAATGATCCGTTTGGATATGAGCGAATATCAAGATAAGGCGAGCATCTATCGTTTAATCGGCGTGCCGGGTTCGGGCGAATCAGGTTATTTTATTGAAGCGGTTCGCCAAAATCCTTTCTCGCTGGTTCTATTAGATGAAATTGAAAAGGCCCACCCGGATATTCTAAATGTTTTTTTGCAGGTGATGGACGATGGTCGTTTGACCGATGCCTTGGGCCGAACTATTGATTTTACAAATGTGGTTTTGATCGCTACCTCAAATGCCGGTTCAATTTTTATCCAAGAATCAACGCGCAATAATATGCCTTTTGCGGAATTGCGCAAAAAACTGCTTGAAGAAAAATTAAATGAATATTTCAGACCGGAGTTTCTTAACCGTTTTGACGGAGTTATAGTTTTTAAACCGTTGACCCAAATCGAAATTAAGCAAATTGCTTCTTTATTGGTGAAAGGAACAGCCAAACAATTGGCGGAAAAAGGCATTACTTTAAAAGTTACTGATGTGGCCTTAGAAGAATTGGCCCAGCTTGGGTTTGACCCGATTTTTGGCGCCCGGCCGCTTAAAAGGGTTATCCAAGAGAAAATAAACGATTCTTTGGCTAAATTTCTTTTAGCTGGCCAAATCGGCCGGCGAGATACGGCGATTTTAGATAAAGGCGGAGTTATTACTATTGAAAAAGGAGAAGTATTTTAATTCCAAAATGTTTAAAAAATATCTTTTTATTTTATATATTTTTCTTGTTTTTTTGCTGGTCATTCTGTATTATAGATGGCAGGCTTATGTTCTTTTAAATCAAAATCTTGAATTAAAACAAATTAATATCGCGCGGAACGAGCCAGCCAGCGAAATTATTCGCCAACTTAAAAGCCAAGGCGTGATTGAAAGCGAGATTGGCTTTAAGGTCTATGCCTATTTAAGGAATCGCATTAATCTTTTTCAGCCTGGTCGGTATTATCTTAATCCGGCTATGAGCTGGAAAGAAGTCATTAATTTTTTGACCGCGAAGATGGTCAATGAGCAATTAATTATTATCCGCGAAGGGTGGACGCAAGGAGAGATTGGCGCTTATTTGGAAAAATCAGGATTATTCTCTCGACAGGAATTTTTAGACGCTTGTTATTATTTGGGATCTTCTGGGATTTTGGATTATGATTTTTTGGCTGATAAGCCCAATAATTATTCTTTGGAAGGATATCTTTTCCCTGATACTTATAGAATTTATCGCGACGCTAAACCGGAAACGGTTATTAAGAAAATGTTGGACAATTTCGATGTTAAGCTTGATTCGGGTATAAAAGAAGAAATCGCTCGTCAATATAAAAGTATTTTCGAGGTCTTAATCTTGGCTTCTATTATTGAAAAAGAGGCGGCCAACGAAATTGATCGGCGTTTAGTGGCCGATATATTTTTAAGGCGTTTAAAAATCGGTATGCCACTTCAATCTTGCGCTACCATAAATTATATTTTACCCAAAAAGAAAACGCGTCTAAGTATTGAAGACACAAGAATTGAATTACCTTATAATACTTATAAATATCGCGGTTTGCCGCCTGGCCCGATTGGAAACCCCGGCCTTTCTTCAATCAAGTCTGTTCTGCAGCCGTCAAAAAATGATTATTGGTATTTTCTTTCAACTGATGACGGCCAGATTATTTATAGCAAAACGAAAGAAGAACACGACGCGGCTAAGCAAAAATATTTAAATTAAATGAATTTTGGGATTAAAAAATTTCTTATTTTTTTCTTTAGTTTGATGCTGGTATCTGCCGGTTTTCATGGTTTTTTATTGGCGCAATCAAATAATATTGCTAATTCGCCATCCGATGACAATTATATTCCCGGCGAGCTCCTCGTTCAACTCAAAGACAGCAATAAAATTTACAAAATTAAATATCCCGACAACCCAGACCTAAAAGAATTAAGGGAAATTATTTTGAACAATACCAGTATTGCGAAGGTTGAACCGAACTATTTATTCAAGATAAGTTATCTGCCTTCGGATCCATTGTTCGGAGAGCAGTGGAATTTAAGCAAAATTAGGGCGCCGCAAGCTTGGGATATTACTAAGGGTGGAGCGAATGATGTAATTATTGCTATTTTGGACGCGGGCGTTGATATTAATCATCCTGATCTGCGGGCCAATATTTGGACCAATGAAAAGGAAATTCCCGGCGACGGCATAGACAATGATCGCAACGGATATATTGATGATTATTATGGCTGGGATTTCGCGCGCGATGATCCCAATCCGCGGCCGAAATTTGACGAACCTTATAATGCCGCAGCTATTCATCATGGCACAATTGTGGCTGGTTTAGTCGCGGCCGTAGGCGACAACAATCAAGGCGTCGCGGGCGTAGCTTGGAAATCAAAGATTATGGCCTTAAAAGTTTTAGACAGCGAGGGCAATGGTTCGGTTGATTCAGTAATTCGCGCGGTCAATTACGCGGTTAGCCAGCGCGCTAATATTATTAATTTAAGTTTTGTCGGTTCTAATAAAAGTGATTTTTTGGTCCAAGCATTGAAAAGGGCTTGGCAGGCCGGCTTGGTTATCGTGGCCGCGGCAGGCAATGAAGCGACTGGTCAAACAGAAGATCTAGATCAAGTTCCGGCTTATCCTATTTGTTTGGACGCGGATGATAGCGAAAATTATATCATCGGCGTAGCCGCGACTGATCAGAATGATCAAAAAGGCGGTTTTTCCAATTATGGTTCGCGTTGTATTGATATTTCCGCGCCCGGCAGTCGAGTGTATGGCTTAATGGTTTATAACCAGGCCATAGGCGACGATTTTAAAGAATATTATGGCGGATACTGGTCTGGCACTTCTGTGGCTACGCCCTTGGTTTCCGGCGCCGCCGCGCTTTTAAAAGCAGTTAACCCGTTAATCAGCAACGTCCAGATTAGAAATATTTTGATGGCTCAAGCCGATAATATTGATTTATTAAATATTGATTATGCCGGCAAACTAGGCGCCGGCCGGCTGAATGTTTATCGCGCGGTTAATTATGTTTACGGCCAGCTTCTTAATCTGCCTCAGCCGCGTTATATAGTGACAGCCGCCGGACCGGGCGGCGGTCCGCATGTAAGAATTTTAAAATCCAATGGCATTGAACTATCTGGCTTTATGGCTTATGACAATAAATTCAAAGGAGGAGTGAAAGTTGCCACCGGAGATGTTGACGGCGACGGCGAAGATGAAATTATCACTCTGCCGGCTTCGGGAAACCACCATTTATTAAAAATTTTTAATTATCAGGGCCAGCTAAAAAATCAATTCATTGTCGTTAATAAAGACGACAAATTTAAAGGCGGGAATTTAGCGGTCGCCGATATTGACGAAGATGGCAAGGCGGAAATTTTAGTGGCGGCCGGTTCGGGAAGCGCTCCGTATGTTTATGTTTATAATTTTGGCGGCGAGTTAGAATTAAAATTTTTAGCTTATTCTAAAAATTTCTTGGGCGGATTTAATGTGGCGGTTGGCGATGTTGATAAAGACGGCGTTAAAGAAATTGTTACCGCGCCGCAAGCCGGCGGCGGTCCTCATGTGAGGATTTTCACCCCGGAGGGCTGGGCTAAATATAGTTTTTTCGCGTTTCTTAAAACTTTCCGCGGTGGAGTTAATCTCGCGGTCGGCGATCTTAATAACGACGGCCAAGCGGAAATTGTCACGGCCATCGCCTCTAAAGCCAGTCCTTTCGTCAGGGTTTTTAATCAGTTCGGCGATTTAAGAGTTCAGTATTTAGCTTACGATCGCAATTTTAATAAAGGCGTAAATATCGCCGCCGGCGACTTAAACGATGACGGCCTAGCCGAAGTTATTGCCGGTCCTGGTTTCGGCGGCGGGCCGCATATCCGTATCTTTGATTATTATGGCGATGTTAAATCCCAATTTTTCGCTTATTCTAAAAATTTCTTAGGCGGAGTTTATGTGTCCACGATTAAAATCAAAGAATAATCCCTGTTCGCTCACCATCCTGAGCCAAGCGAAGGATAACTCAAAGTCAAAAGTATAAGTTAAAAAGTAAACTTATCAACAAATTTACAAATCTGTCCAAATATACAAATAAAAATTCGTAAACCCGCCCCGTTAGAGATTTAAAATTGATCATGTTTTATAGACCATCAAAAGCCGTGAGGCGGTTTCGCTCGAGTCCGCCAGTTGGCGGATCTAAAAAAGATTACTTTGGCTGAATCTCTAACGGGGTGAATAATAGATTGGCAAATTAGTTGATTATAGATTCTAAATTTATAACCCCAAATTCTATTTTTAAATTTTTACCACTACACAGAATAAAAAATTTCTATCATACGGAATTGGGCAGGCAGATGATACATTATTTTATCGCGGGCAGTATTTGCACGCTTTTTGATTTTGCGGTTTATTTTTTTTTGACCCGCTTTTTTAATTTCTGGCAAGCGTATTACGAGTGGGCTAATATTATCGCTTTGATTATAAGCGCCACTATTTTTTTTCTTTGGAGCAAAAAAATAGTTTTTAAAAACCAAGACAAAAAAATATTTTGGCAATATATCAAATTCTGGATAATGGTTATTGTCACCACCCTGATTTATCAGTGGTTTTTTGTTTTACTTGTCCACGCCCACTTCTATGACTTATTGGCCAAGGTTTTTTGCGCTATCATTATTTTATTTGTCAGATTTATTTCCAATAAATTTTGGGTGTTCGCCGGGCAGTAGAAATTCGATGCTTCTTAGGGTGTGATTATGTGGGCGATGCACTGAAAATAAAAGTTAGTTATTTGGTATATTAAAAGATTAATTAGCGAAGCGAAACAAAGAACACTATCGAATTTTCACTGCCCGGTTTCCTAAGTAGTAGAGGTTAGAAAATAGAAAGTAGAAGTCAAAACTTGAAACTTGGAGCGTGGAGCATGGAGCGTGGAGCATGAATTACGAGTTAAGAAATTAAAATTCAAAAAGAAAACCCTGCTCTTTTTTCGAGCAGGGTTGATTGGCTTATGGCTTAGACTGTTAGGATGATCGACAGCACGAGGCCGCCTATTACCAGCAGCACGAGGCCAGCGATGCGGAATTTTCTGTCATTTCCACCGAGCAGGAGGCCAATTCCGATAAAATCCACGAATATTGCCACTATTATTAGTAAGGCCATCAAAATATTAATAGGGTCTTTTCCCTGATCCACTTGTTTGATGTCCTGGCCGGTCATAATGGCCAATAAAGCCTTGATTTCGCCTTTGGGATCTCGGCCGTTTAAGATGGGCTTGCAGTAAAGCTTGTTCAGTTTGACCAGGTTGGGGTTGAGTTCCGCGGTGATCAGACTGTTGCCGTAAATCTTAATGGCTTCTTTCCGATCGCTTTGGAATTTGTCAATCAAGGGTATGATTTTGTTCCAGTCCTGGGTGCTGATCACGTTGTCCGCGGTTATCTCCTTCAGCGCTTTGTCAATGGCCGGCACCTGGCTGGTCAGGTAGGCGTCGCGTACTGCCGCGGCTTTCATGAGGTTCTCGTTGGGCGTTGATTCGGGCAAAGTCAGACCGTAGTTGAGTTGCGCCCTTTCAGCCAAAACCGGGCTGGCCAGTATGGCGGAAATCGCGATCGCCACGAACAGGGAAATCAGAGTCCGTTTCATGGTTGATCTCCTTTTGTTTTTTGTTAAAGATCCATTAAAGATCCTATGTTTCAATTATATTTATTAAAGCACAAAAATCGTTTTTTGTCAAGAGCAAAAAAAGGGGTATTATAAACAAGATGGAACAGGCCTGACCTGTTTGACCAGATCAGACCTGAAATAGTCCTGAAAAACAGCAGAGATTTAGTCGTTGCGTTTATATTTTAGCCTTAAAATTAAAAGGAAAATAGTTGAAGCGCCGAACAATATTTGAGTTAGAATAATCGGCGGGCTTGATTTCAAAATTCCATACCAAGACCAGAAAATAACAGCCATTAGGTACGCCAAAATCATACCCAAAGAAAGACCTTTGACGTTTCTGGTGATTAGGGTCTTTCTAATCTGCGGCAACAAGCTAACGGCGCTAAAAAAGCCGGCGATATAACCGACAAGTTCCATAAAAGTATCTTTATTTTTTATTTAATGAATATATTTGGCGAGGTTCACCCCGTTAGAGATTTAAAATTGAACGGGGGTGATAGTCTGATGTGAGCCGTAAGGCGCTATCGCTCGAGATATTCTTTATAAAAGATAGCATCGGTTGAATCTCTAATGGGGTTATTGTATTTTAATTTTAACTAAGTAATTTTTGTTATTTTGCCGTTCCATGAAGTATAAATTTTTATTTTGGTCTACTCCCAATATTTCTTCGATGGAAACGCCTTTTATAATCTCGGTTCGATAATAATAGTCGCGGTTATCAAGCTCTAAGGCGATAAGTCGGTCGGAATTAGCGTAAATAATATAGTCATTATCATACCAAGCCACGTCTTTGATCAAATTGCTTTCGCGTAAAACTATTTCATTTTTTATAATTTTTTGATCATTCTCTTTCTCAACAGCCAGGGCAATAATTTCCCAGTCATTAAAACAAATAGCAGTTTCGTTATATTTGATTATTTTTCGGCAAAAGTATTTATTCGTTAATTCTTGCGTTTGGCCGATCTCTATATTGATAAAATAATAATTATCCAGCTTATCTTTAATGGAAATAAATCCGTCAGTTAAAAAAATATTTTCTAATTGATATTTGCCGTCAGGCAGATTTATTTTTTTAATAATATCGTCCGTCTTGTAGTTCGTCCATCCGCTCTCTTTTTTGATTTGGTAGAAATTAACGCCTTTTTGGTTTTTGGCGATCAAATAAATAAAATTATTATCAATCAGCCAATCATTTATTTCCGAGTTTTTGAAACCGATCCATTGGGGATTAAAAAGGATTTTTAAAGATCGCTGGTTAAGGTCATAATCGTAAACGATTTTTTTATTGTCAAAATACAAATTTAATCCGTTGTTGGTCCAGCGGTTTCGGCGAACAAAGGATATGTTCGGAATTTTAATAAAGTCTTTATTCGGATTATCCAAGTTAACAATCATAATATTGCCGAATTGATCAACTATTGAAATTTTGGCGCCATCTTCGCTCAAATTATTTTTGACTTCGCCAGCTAAATTATTTTTCATTAGTGGACGAACAGATGATTTTAAATTTAAACCATCAATCAAATAAATTTCTTTATATGTTTTTTCTGAGACGATAATTTTAGTCTGGCGATGGTTAAATTCCGACGCTGTATTGTTGGGAATTTCTGTTTTTTCTAAAATTGACTGCTCCAAAAAGAGGTTTATTTTTTTGCTGAAAGTCGTTTGGCCGGCCTTGACCTCTAATTTTTTCTGCCAATTTTGATAGCCAGACTTATTTACAGAGACATTATAAATATTAGGGATGAGATGGCTGATCAAGGTGGGCGTACTACTTTCTATTTTTGTTAAACCCAGCGCTTTTTTATAAAATAACAATCGTTGATACCAATGATCATTGATGGTTCGGCCATTAATAATCACGTCGGCTCCTGGTGGCGCGGAATTTAGATGAAGATTGCCGGTTTGCGTAAAGCGCCGGCTAATGGGGCTATAGCGATAGCCGTAGCTATACAAAATAATTAAAGGAGTTAAAATAAGGAAAGCCAATACCCCTGATCCGATAATTAATTTTCTTAGTTTTTCCGGCATGATAGATAAAAAATTAAAATTCAAAAGTCAATTTTTAATTTTCAATTACCAATTTTCAATTTTCAATCAATTTTCAATTACCAATTTTTGCTTCTCAATTCGTAATTCTAAATTCATAATTCATAATTCTAACCCGTATGTCTAAATTTATTATTCAGGGCGGTAAAAAATTAAACGGCGAAGTTGTAATTAAGGGGATGAAAAATGCGGCGACTCCAATTTTGGCGGCTACCCTGCTTACCGAAGAACCCTGCTTGGTTGATAATTTGCCTCAGATATCAGATGTTTCCGCGATGATTGATATTCTAAAAAGTTTGGGCAGTAAAATTGAAAAGGTTTCTGAAGGTTGCGTGAAGATATGCAATAAAGAAGTTGATTTAAAAAATCTTGATCAGAAATTAGTCAAAAAAATGCGCTCATCAGTCCTTTTTATGGGACCGCTTTTAGGCCGTTTTGGTTCAGTAGAAATCTCGGAACCAGGCGGGTGCATTATCGGCAATCGTCCATTAGACACGCATTTTTACGCTTTAGAAAAATTGGGCGCTAAAATTATTAAAGAAGACGCGGTTTATAAAATAAAAGTGGACAAACTAATCGGCAACCTTATTATTTTACCAGAATTTTCAGTTACCGCAACTGAAAACACAATAATGGCCGCGGTTTTAGCCCAGGGCAAAACGATAATTAAATTGGCCGCCGCCGAGCCCCATGTCCAAGATTTATGTTTATTTTTAAATAAAATGGGAGCTAAAATATCCGGCGTCGGAACGCATACTTTAATTATTGAAGGAGTGTCAAAATTAAAAGGAACCGAGCATTATATTATTCCGGATCAGATCGAAGCCGGCACTTTTGCCGTTGCTTCGTCTTTAACGCGCGGACATGTTATTCTCAAAGGCATTGAGCCGGAACACCTGGACATAATTTTGTTAAAGCTAAATCAAATCGGCATTAAATTTGAGGTTCGCCATAAGGCCGTTGAATTTCTGCCATCCTCAAATTTAAAATCATTCAGATTGCAGACTTTGCCTTATCCGGGATTTCCAACCGATCTGCAAGCGCCTTTCGGCATTTTGGCTACACAATGTCAGGGAACAACATTGATTCAAGACCCGCTTTTTGAGGGACGCATGGGTTATATTCAAGAATTAATTAAGATGGGGGCTAATGCGATTGTGGCTGATCCGCACCGCGTTATTATCAATGGGCCCACTCCGCTTTATGGCCAGGAAATCAGGAGCTTTGATTTGCGCGCCGGCGCTACTTTGATTATCGCGGGTTTGATCGCTCAAGGAGAAACAATTATTAATCAGGCGGAAGTCGTTGACCGGGGTTACGAAAAAATTGAGGAACGCCTGAACAGTTTGGGAGCAGAAATAAAAAGAGTTGAAGATTAATTCTTGCCATTTTAATTGTTCGGTGCTATTATTAATAAATATAATTTTAAACTTTGTTTTATATGTCGCAAAGCAATAAAAATTGGACATTACTCATCGTTATTATTTTGATAACGATTTTTTCTTTATTGGTTAACATTCCGAGAGTGCCTAGTTGGGTACCTCTTAGTCAGTGGTTTACTAAGCAAAAAATTCATTTAGGTCTTGATTTGCAAGGCGGAACACAGTTGATTTATCAGACAGATACAACTAATATTCCCGGAGACCAGCGAGAGGCGGCAGTTGAGGGCGCGCGCGATGTAATTGAGCGCCGCGTTAATTTTTTCGGTGTAAGCGAGCCGGTTATCCATACCGTGAAAGCTGAAAATGAATGGAGGTTGGTGGTTGAATTGCCTGGTATTAGGAATGTGAAAGAGGCCATTGAAATGATCGGCGAAACGCCAATTTTGGAATTTAGAGAACAGGCCTCGTCCAAGCCATTAAGCGATCAAGAAAAAAAAGACAGAGAAAATTACAATCAACAAGCCGAACAGAAAGCTAGTGAAATTCTTAAAAAAGTCCTAAAGTCCGGCGCTGATTTTTCCGCTTTGGCTAAGGAATATTCAGAGGATGAGGGTAGTGGAAATCAAGGCGGCGATCTTGGTTGGTTCGGCAAAGGCGCTATGATTCCGGAATTTGAAAAAGCGGCTTTTGCTTTAAAAAAGGGAGAAGTCACCAAACAATTAGTAGAAAGTTTTTTCGGCTATCATATTATTAAAAAATTTGACGAAAGAAAAACAGCCGACGGAAAGGAAGAAATTAAGGCCAGCCATATTCTTATTGAAACTCAATCGCTCGAAATTGATTTGAGTAATCCGCAATCACAGTGGCAGTATACGGGCTTAACCGGCAAGCAATTAAAAAGCGCCCAAGTGAGTTTTGGCGGGAACACCAATGAATCAGAAGTCTCTTTGGAATTTAATGAAGAGGGAACTAAGTTGTTTGGCGAGATCACCCAGCGCAATATTGGCAAGCCAGTGGCTATTTTTTTGGACGGGGTGCCAATTAGCGTCCCAACCGTACGCGAAACTATTACCGGCGGCAAAGCAGTTATTACCGGCAATTTTAATATCAAGGAGGTGAAGGAATTGGCGCAACGATTAAGCGCCGGCGCTTTGCCCGTGGCTATTAATTTGGTCAGTCAACAAAATATCGGTCCCAGTTTAGGCCGTCTTTCAGTTAATAAAAGTTTTGTGGCCGGCATAATCGGTCTTTTAGCGGTGATGATTTTTATGATTACTTTTTATGGTTTTTATGGATTAATCGCCTCAATTGCTTTATTGATTTATGCTCTAATTAATATGGCTGTTTATAAATTATTGCCAGTTACTTTAACCTTATCCGCGATCGCGGGTTTTATCATCTCGCTTGGCATGGCCGTTGACGCGAATGTGCTTATTTTTGAGCGCGTTAAAGACGAAAAGCGTTTAGGCAAATTTGGCGGAACAGCAATTAACGATGGCTTCCGCCATGCCTGGACCGCCATCCGCGACGGCAATGTTACTACTCTGATCACTTGTTTTATCCTTTATTATTTTGGCACCGGTTTAATCCGCGGTTTCGGGCTAACCCTGGGGTTGGGCGTTATTCTCAGTATGTTCACCGCAATTACCGTAACCCGCAATTTATTAAAATTATTTAACAAATAAAATATATGTTTTATAAAATTATTCAAAAACGAAAAATATTTTTAACTATTTCCGCGGTTGTTATTTTATTTTCTTTAATAGCCTTGATTGTTTGGGGCTTAAAATTCGGCATAGATTTTACCGGCGGTACAATTATGGAGGTGCGTTATCTTTCCGTTAAAATTGACAATAACCAACAAATTATTGACAAACTTAAAGACTTAAAACTGGAAAATTTGAGCGTTCAATTGACAGGAGAGAATGGCGCGGTTATGCGTTTTAAAGATGTTGACGAAGAAACTCATCAAAAAATATTAACCGTCCTAAATGAGATCGGCGACTTAGAAGAAATTTCTTTTCATTCTATGGGGCCGATGATTGGTCGTGAATTGACGAACAAGGCCCGCTGGAGCGTTATTCTAGCTACGCTTTGTATTTTGCTTTATGTCGCTTGGTCGTTCAGAAAATTATCTAAAGTTATAAAACAAGGGGAATCGTGGCGGTATGCTTTCGGCGCTATATTTTCTTTATTTCACGATATTATTATTATAGTCGGTTTTTACGCCGTTATGGGTCATTTCCGCCAAATGGAATTCAATAGTTTGGCTATTGCGGCTATTTTAACCGTACTGGGTTATTCGGTTAATGATACGATTGTTGTTTACGATCGTATTCGCGAAAATATTTTAGCGCAAGGTGGCCGCGACTTAGAGGAGGTAGTCAATAAAAGTCTTAATGAAACAATCGCGCGGACTTTTAACACTACCCTGACCACTATTTTTGCGATTTTGGCTGTGGCGCTTTTCGGAGGCGTCAGCACGCGCGATTTTGCTTTTGCCATGGCTGTCGGCGTTTTAACCGGCGCTTATTCTTCAATTTCCATCGCAGCTTCTTTCCTTTTATTTAATCGCAAGGGTTTAAACAGAAAATAGAAAGTAGAAGTAATTCTAATTTCTATCCGCCAATTGGCGGACTAAATTTATCCTATTATGCGCGTAGCCATAGTGCATGATTTTTTAAGTCAATACGGAGGCGCGGAAAAAGTTTTAGAAGCGCTTCACGAAATTTGGCCGGAAGCGCCAATTTATACTTTAATTTACGACAAAAAAGTATTAAATCATCGTTACGATAATTGGCAAATACGCTGTTCCCCGATTCAAAATTTACCGCTAGGCGTTAAGAAATATCGCTGGTATATGGCTTTGATGCCTATGGCCATTGAGCGTTTTAATTTAAGCGAATTTGATTTGGTAATTTCCAATGTTTCGGCTTATGCCAAAGGAATTATCACTAAACAAAAAACTAAACACATTTGTTATTGCCATACGCCTACTCGTTATCTTTGGTCCGATACTTACGATTATATAGAAAATTTGCGGGGCATAGAAAAGATTATGGCCAAATTATTATTGTCTTTGTTGTCCCGATTAAGAATTTGGGATTATGTTGCGGCCCAGCGGCCGGACAATTTTATCGCCAATTCTCATAATATTGCGGCGCGGATCAAAAAATATTATCGTCGCGATTCAACCGTTGTTTATCCGCCGGTGGAAACAGAGAAGTTTTATATTTCTCCGGAGTTGGGCGATTATTTTTTGGTTATTTCGCGTTTCCGCCCATATAAAAGAATTGATTTAGCGATAGAGGCTTTCAATAAAATGAAAATTCCTTTAAAGATAATCGGGGCCAGCGAAGGAAGCGATTTGTTGAAGAGAGCTAATTCTAATATTGAATTTTTGGGCGCGGTTTCTGACGAAGAAAAGGCTAAGTATTTATCTCGCTGTCTGGCTCTAATTCATCCTCAAGAAGAAGATTTCGGCATCACGCCGGTTGAAGCTATGGCGGCCGGTCGGCCAGTGATTGCTTATCGGGCCGGTGGCGCCTTAGAAACTGTTATAGAAGGCAAGACTGGAGAATTCTTTGAAGAACAAACCTGGCAGTCTTTGGCTGACGCGGTTATCAAATTTGACCCCCAAAAATACAACCCGCAAGAAATAAAAAAACACGCCGAAAGTTTTAGCAAAGAAAATTTTAAAAAAGAATTTGTTAAAACAATCAATCAATTTTTAAATAATGGATAAATCTATTTTAACCAATCTAAATGTTTTTCGCCGAAAATTATTGAGAAAGAAAGTTTTTAATTTTTGGTTGAAATTTCATCGCGTTTTTCCCGGGACCGAAGTATTTTTAGTCGGCGGCGCCACACGCGATATTTTTTTATCGCGGGAAATCAAAGATTATGATTTCGTGGTTAGGAATATTTCTCTTCGCCGGCTCGAAGCTTGGCTGAAGAAGAACGGCAGGGTTAGTCTGGTTGGCAAGAGCTTCGGCGTTTTTAAATTTACGCCGCGCGGTTTTGACGGCCAGATCATTGAGATTGCCTTGCCGCGCGCGGAAAAATCTTTAGGCAGCGGGGCTTATCGCGATTTCAAAATTCAAAGTAACGCTTCTCTTAAAATTGAAGAAGATTTGAGCCGTCGGGATTTTACCATAAACGCTATGGCGATTAATCTTTTTGCCCGTCCCGATAATATTTTTATCGACCCGTTTAACGGTTTAGAAGATATAAAAAAAAGAGTGATTCGGACCGTGGGCAGACCGGAAGAAAGGTTTCGCGAAGACTATTCACGGCTTTTGCGCGCTATTCGTTTTGCTTGCCAGCTGGATTTTGAAATAGAGAAAAAAACGTGGGCGTCTATAAAAAAACTGATTCCTTGCCTCAATAAATTAAATCAGCGAGATGAGTATTTGGTTCCTCGCGAGATAGTCGGCAGAGAATTTCTAAAATCTTTGCGCGCAGGTTTTTCTCGGGCTATTATTTTGTGGGACAAGTCAGGCGCCTTCAAAATTTTAATGCCGGAGATATTAAAAATGAAAAAATGTCCGCAGCCCAAAGAATATCATACCGAGGGCGATGTTTGGCAGCATGCGATGGCAATTGTCGAAGCTTTGCGTAGCTTAAAATTTAAAAAAGAATTTCCTAAAGATAATATTTCCGGCGAATTGATGGCGGCCGCCTTTTTCCATGATATCGGCAAGCCCTATACTTTGGCTCGCCAAGACGGACGTTTAACTTTTTATAATCACGATCAAGAGAGCGCGCGATTGGCTCAAATTATTTGCGAACGACTTAAATTATCAAGTCCGGAAGAAGTAGGCATTGATATTAAAAAAACAATTTGGCTGGTTAAAAACCACATGCTTTTTTCTAATAATGTTGAAGTAATGCGCCCCCAAACAATAGCTAAATATTTTTTTAATGCCGATTATCCAGGCATAGACTTATTAAAACTTCATTTGGCAGACGCTCTGGCCTCAATCTTGCCGCCCCGAAAGCCAAATTTAACTAATTTTTATTCGTGTTTAAGGCGCATTAAGGATCTCGGTCTTCTTAAGAAAAAAAATCGGAAAATTTTACCCCCGCCTTTAAATGGCCACGAGATTATGAAAATTTTTAAAATCAAACCCGGCCCAGCCATCGGTCGCTATTTGGATATCTTGCGCAAAGAACAATTTTTGGGGCGCCTTAAGAATCGTTCATCCGCGGAAAAATTCTTGCGAAAACTCATTGCCGAATAATTGAGCCCCTCACTTGAAAAAGATTAATTAAATTTTTAAAATATGATGGTTGGGGCGAAGCCCCGTAGTGAACTTCGAGAATTTTTTTCGATGCTCTATTGCGGCGTTTTTTATTAAGTAAAAGGGTAATAAGCGTTTCGTTTAAATATCTTAAACTTATGAAGTTTAAGCATCGACTCGAAGTTCTACTACGGGGGTTGACAACTTTTGACAATTTGCTTTAATTATATTAAGAGTTCTTATTATCAAGCGAGCGAGAGAAAAGCAAATGAATTTGCTTTTCCGAGCGAGCGCAGATATCAAAAGGTTTAATACCTTTTATTGTTCTTTTAAAAAATCAAAAAAATATCTGAAAGGAGGTATTCGTCATGAAGGACAAAATCGCCAAGGTCGTCACACACCTGGCCGAGATTCTGCAGCCTGGCATCGAGTTCAAGTTGCAATACTTGTCTTCGAAGCTCGGCGTGAGCAAGGAGATTATTCGCAAGGGTGTTGACCAGATGAGGGCAAACGGCATCAATGTTGTAGCCGATATGTCGACCGAATCGGTCCAGCTCGTCAAGTCTTCTCCGTCGGAGAAGGATGTGAAGCCGCTGTCTCCGGTTTTCGGAAGCAGGAAAAGGATTCTTCTGATGTCCGATGCCTTTTTGGGCTCGAAGCTTCAACAGAATTCTTTGGTCCACGCCGTGATCAAACATGCCGAAGGATTGGGCGTCGACTTCGCCATTTTTTTGGGCAATATGATCGCCGGCAAACCGACTTCCAAAACCAAGCAGCACTATTTTCTTACCGATACCGAGGAGCAGATCCAGTACGCTCGCGATAATTTTCCGGTATCCAAGAAGTTCAAGATCTACGTCATCAACGGGCCGTCGGACATCAGTTCTGGCAAGAATGTTGCCGAAGAGATCGCTACTGGTCGCGATGATCTGGTTGCGCGCAAAGATCTCTTTTCCGAGTTCGATATCAACGGTGTCAAGGTGATTGCGGCCCATTCCAAGAAAAGTGGACCAGGAGCCTACACTCTTTCGTATCCCGTAGAGAACCTAGCCGCTTCGCAGATCGGAGTTTCCGAATGGCGTCATACCGGTCGTCAGAATTTCCAGATTATGATCGTCGGCGGACACTTCGTCGGCATGCATCAGCCTCCGCAGAAAGAGGGCGGGTACCACATGATCTCCGTTCCCGGACTCTATAATCCCAGCGATATGATGGACGGGGAGAAGAAGATCGGTTCGCCGATGGTGGGTTTCGTGGTGATGGACTTGATCTTCGACGAAAAGGGCAAGTTCGTAAAGCCCATCGTCACCTGCTACAACCTGAGCGGTTATACCATTGAGAAGGACTACTTGGAAGAGGCGCCAAAGCGTCAGCCGAGTGCCGAGGGCGAGCCGAGCGAAGATCAGAAGAAGGTGCTCGACTGTCTGTTGAGCAATTCTGCTTCGACCGGAGCCTTGTCGCGGCTTATAGGAAAAGACAAGACCTATGTGGAGGAGACCATCAGCGGTCTCCAGAAACTGGGATTTGAGCTCATCCGCGACGAAGCCAAGAGAGCCTGGAAGATTGTCCGTGATCGCCGGGTCGAATTCAAGCCGATCAACATCCCCTGGACCGAGATCCAGGCCAATTACGTGGAGTATTTGCTTTATGGCGATACTCAGATTGGATCGGACAATGATCGGCCGAAACTCATTCCCAAGATCTACAAGTTGGCTCTTTTGCGCAAGGTACAGAAAATTCTCCATGCCGGTGACGTGACCGACGGAAAAGATATCTATGCCGGCCATTCTGAGCATCTGGTTGCCTGCGGCGCGGATAACCAGAAGGAAAGAATGAAGAAAATTCTGGTTCCGATCTACAAGAAACATCCCGAGATGCCGAATACTGAGGTGATCTCCGGAAATCATGACATGTGCCGGGCGTATGCTGGAGCCGGACATGATGTGGTGGAGGCCATCTGCGACGGCGTCAATGCTTTGGTCGGACGGAAGGTGCTGATCTATTTGGGCCATGACAGGGGCGATTCCAACTGCGGTCGGCAACCCAATAAGATCAAAGTTCGGCTTCTTCATCCCGATGGCGGAATCCCGATGGGTCGCAGCTATCGGTTGCAAGAGACAATCAGGAAGCTGATCTTAGTCTTAGTCGAAGAAGGTGACGACATTCACAGTTTGGCAATAGGCCATCTCCATGTTGCCTTGTTCATGCTGAACAACGGCATCGCCGGTTTCATGGTGCCGGGTATGCAGGGCGAGACCGACTACCTCATCAGGAAGGCCCTTACGCCTCAGATCGGATGCTGGGTGGTTCGGGTTTGCCTGGATGGCGTCGGGGACGTGATTTCGGTCACCCCTGAGTATTTCGACGAGAAGGAACTCGAGTCTATGTAACCTCAATAGGGAGCTTGTAAAAAACAAGCTCCCTTTTAATTTAATTTAATTTTGCTAATATAGAACATCATGATCGATTTAGAGCAATCAAAAAACAAATCGAAAATTATTGTTGTTTTGCCTGCTTATAATGCTGAAAAAACCTTAAGACAGACGGTTAACGACATACCCGTTAATTTTGTTGACGAGATTATTTTAGTTGATGACGGCAGTTGCGATAAAACATCCGAGCTCGCTAAACAATTGGGTTTATTAGTTATTAGACACAAGAAAAATCAAGGCTATGGAGCTAATCAGAAAACTTGTTACGAAACAGCTTTAAATAGGGGCGCTGATATTGTGGTTATGCTGCACCCGGATTATCAGTACGACCCGAAATTAATTCCTTATTTTGTTAATTTTATCGTTAACGACTATTTTGATGTAATGCTGGGCTCCAGGATTCGCAGCAGAAAAGAGGCTTTGGCTGGAGGCATGCCCATACACAAGTATTTTTTTAATCGTTTGTTGACGATTTTTGAGAATATGGCGAGCGGGTTAAATTTATCCGAGTGGCACACCGGCATGCGCGCTTATAAAAGAAAAGTTTTGGAAAGCATTAATTTTATGGGAAATTCTGATGATTTTGTTTTTGACAGCCAGGTTCTTTTCCAGGTTATCGAGTGTGGATTTCGCATCGGCGAAATATCGGTGCCG
>ERZ1292633.1249-Hain-H41-02um-R1-1249-length-27815-cov-8_pt1 | contig 26959 bp, 13 predicted proteins | sample MGYA00564406_ERZ1292633 | MGnify/ENA primary metagenome ERZ1292633 (study PRJEB36523, sample SAMEA6512639) | groundwater metagenome | collected 2019-01-08 | study: AquaDiva: Metagenomics assemblies of 32 groundwater samples | reverse complement strand
CCCATCGCAGACGGCGACGATCACGCCAGCACCCACGGCGACGCCGTCGATGACGGCCACGATTACACCGGCGCCAACGGCGACGCCTTCACAGTCGCTGACGATAACTCCAGCGCCGACTGCGACCCCATCGCAGACAGCCACGATCACACCGGCTCCAACTGCGACCCCATCGCAGACGGCGACGATCACGCCAGCACCCACGGCGACGCCGTCGATGACGCCCACGATTACACCAGCGCCAACGGCGACCCCATCGCAGACCGCCACGATCACACCAGCACCCACGGCGACTCCTTCATCGAGCGTATCCCTTTCGCTGTCTGGCACCATCACCCCCGCGCCGACACCCACGCCGTCGATGACAGCCACGATCACACCGGCGCCCACGGCGACGCCTTCTCAGACAGCCACGAACACGCCAGCACCCACGGCGACGCTGTCGATAAGCGTATCCCTTTCACTGTCTGGCACCATCACCCCCGCGCCGACTGCGACCCCATCGCAGACAGCCACGATCACGCCAGCACCCACGGCGACGCTGTCCCAGAGCTTATCCCTTTCGCTGTCTGGCACCATCACCCCAGCGCCTACAGCGACTCCTTCTGCGACCTTGACCGTCACACCGGCCCCCACGGCCACGAGCTCGTTTTCCGCGACAATCACTCCGGCGCCCACTGCAACACCCTCTCAAACCGCGACCGTCACGCCGGCTCCCACGGCGACGCATTCGCAGACCGCCACGATCACGCCGGCCCCGACACCTACGGCGTCATTTAGTGCGACGATCACGCCGCCCCCAACACGAACGCGAACCTCCACTGCGACGCCGTCGGCGACGGCCACCATTACCCCCGCGCCAACCGCGACAGCGACGTTTACGCCAACTTACACACCGCCGCCGACGGCGACACCGTCGTTCTCCGCGACGATCACTCCGGCTCCCACGGCGACGCCTTCGCTCTCCGCCACGATCACGCCGGCCCCGACGGCCACGCCTTCTGCCACGGCGACCATCACGCCCGCGCCGACGGCAACTCCTACTAGCACCGCCACCATCACGCCGGCTCCCACGTCGACACCCACCTTTTCTTCGACGATCACGCCGCCACCAACGGCGACGAATTCGTGGACGCCGTCAATCACGCAGCCTCCGACGGCCACGCTGTCCGCGACGGCCACCATTACGCCGCCTCCCACGGCGACTCGTTCAATTAGTTTATCCCAGGACTTGTCCTCCACCGTCTCCAGACAGCGGAGTTTATCTCAGTCGAGCGATGGAACGGCGACCGGCTCCATTTCGCTGCCCGACACGCGATCTGGGTCGCTCTCGCGTCGGTCGAAATCGACGTCGTTGTCTCCTGCGACTTCGCGGACGAAGACGCAATCATCCGATGTCACCGGGTCATCGACGCTCACAGTCACGCCGCCACCAACAGCGACACCTTCGCTTTCTGCGTCAGCTACGGTCTCGCCAAGCGCCACAACATCACTCATTCCAACGCTATCGGCAACAAGATCGCCGACCCAGGATGCCAGCGCGTCGCTCTCGGTCCGGCCAACCGCCTCGCTAAGCGAGGAAACCTCTGCGAGTAAGACTCTGACGGTGTCGATTCGCCCCACGCCGACGAGAACGATCGTTGCCACGTTCTCCGCGTCTGCCAGCAATTCGAAAACCCCATCGCCGCCGAACACGGGTACGCGATCGGCGGATATCTCTGCGTCACGTACACGGACTCCACGGACGCCGACGGACCTCATTTCGCTGTCCTTCTCCATCGAACGGTCGGCGACCGTGGACACGCCTACCTTTTCCAGGACGTCGTCGATGACTCCATCCGGCGCGACACTGTCACGGTCGCTACCGCCGAGCCCTTCGTCGACGTTGTCATTTTCCTCGACGAAGACACCATCGTGGACCGTCCGCATCACGGCCACTCGATCGATACTGCTCACGGAATCCGGATCGCCGTCAATGTCGCGGCCCACGCCATCGCTGTCGACGAGCACGTCGGCAAGCCTTTCGCCGAGCCTTTCTCAATCGCAGTCAGGTTCTTTAGACGATCTCACGCCGGCGGAGATGTGTCTGCCGTTCATGTTCTCGGAGCGCTTTTCCCGACCTGGGATTCAACTCTACGTGATCGCGCTGTCCTCTGACGATGAAAGTCGCCAATTATTCCGTGCGGCGCACTTACAAAGTTTCTTGGTTCAACTTCGCCGTCAGTCCACGACGCAGTTTTTAACGGAGCCGTATGCGCGGTTCGGGCTGGACACCTGCCGCGCGTTTGACAATCTAACTCCGCTCGCGCGTTCCGCCGGATGCTCCACCCTCCACTTCTGCCGTTTGGACTTTCAGCGGACCGCGCCACTCGAGGAGGGGGAAATTATCGCGGCTTCGATGAACCCCGAAGCAGTCTACTGCAACATTTATCGTCTATTTGGGTTCATCGCCATCAAGGGCACGATCACGCAATGGCGATTGCTGCTTCCGACGACCCCTCTGGAAAAAACCGATGTCATTCAGGGCGTCCGGTATTGGACACCGGCGGAAGTTACCGCCCTGGCGGCCTCGTCCGTCATCGCGGCCCAGCGGCTCGTCACGTTCGATGCCGCTGGCAAGCCCCAGCCGCTGCCACTGCAATCCTTCCGAGGAATGTCTCAATTTAGTAACGATCCCACTGTGGAACTCGGTGGCACCACAGCCAACGTGTCCGCATCCGTGTCTGACGCAGCCAATGCGCCGACGATCGTCGCGGGTTGCGAAATTACCGACGCGGCCGTTTTCGTTCCCCATCGCAGGGCGGTCGGTCGAGGACGGAAAATTGAATGCTACAAGCAGTCGGAGACAGCTGGCTCCGTGCAGTGCACCACCGTCGAGGATTTTCACGCCGCGTGCAGCTCCGATCCCGACTGCCTCGGCTACACGGTCCTGCTGATTTCAAAAACGCCCTACAACGGCTCTGCAGACGACCTTCTCACCTACTATCAATGCGACGGCACGCAAGACACCGTGGGTTGGTATCTGCACTACGCCACCCCGGCCCCGGAGTTTGCAGAAGGATACGACGTGATGCCAGATGCCGAGGCGCTGAAGCAAGCCGTGGCGTCGTCGTCCGCTGCCTCCAAGGGGCTGTTTGTAAACCCAGACGGTGCCACGCACTTGCAACCCTTGATCGGGCACGACATGCGTCAACTCAGCGCGACAACGGTGAGTGCGTCGTACATTGAGAAGTTACGATCGCCGAATCGAACCTGCGGATTTTTACTGCGCGCATCTGGAAAAGTCACCGTTCACGTCGGTCAGAGTGAATTAGAGGCGGCTTCGGTTCAAGTGTGGGCGGTCACGAATAAAGGGACGACCAGCGAACGGCGTCAGTTGCTCAAGGAGTGCGGCGCGACGTTTCCTTTCAGAGGCCAGGCCGCATTCAACGATCAGCGCTTCGGTCTGAATGAAGCTTGCGGGGAGCTGTTCGTCTGCGACGTGACGCCGGTGTTGCCCGCTGGAACGGTTGTCGAAGTCAGGGCAGGATCATCGCTTCGCTCTGGTTCGTGCAACTATGCCCTGAGAACCATTGGTGTTTTTGAAGCGAACGCGGCAACCGTGTCGGGAACAGCCGGCAGCACTGGAAGCGACCCCGCGAGCTCCTTGTCATCTGTGGCTGCCTTCATTCCCTTGCCATCGGCCAGTCTCTCGGTCACAGGTGCCAGGAGGGACCTCTCCATTCCGCGGGGCCTCGCCACGGACGCGAAGATTTTTGTGTCCCGTGCATCCCAATTGCTGCTGCAAGTGCAACAAGGCACCTTTTCCTGCACGCCGCCCCGAACATCGTGCCCAGATCGTGCCGTTTTCGTGTACGCCATTCACGAAGGCACGACGGATCCCATCTTGGTGGCGCAGTGTGCAGGACTCAGTGGCTTTGCCCAGGGCGTGGGCCGCAGCGGCCAGTGCGATCTTTGGTACGACTGCGGTGCATCCAACCAGTCGGTGGTCACCCTTCCGCGAACACCCGGAACGGAAGTTGGCTTTACCGGCATCCTACGAGTCACCTTGGCAGCGGAGTGGGTGTTCGAAGCCCAGGAGTTTACGTCATCCATTCCCGCGACTTGCACCGACTTCAACGCACGGATGTTTGTTTCCGCCGCAGCTTACGACGATCTCAACGCGATGGTCAACGCTACGGAGGCGCTCGTATTGTCCCAGGCAGCGCTCACCACCACGACCAACACGGAAACCACGACGAACACGGAGACGAACACGTCGACCGCGACATCAAGCAAGACGGGCACGAACACGGTGACCACGACGACATCGACGACTACCGGCACGGCGACCGCCACCCCGACTTCCACCACAGGCACAACATTCACCCTAACGTCGGCGACCACGCAAACGGCGACGCTGGACAACACGACGACGCTGACGACCACCATCGTGAACACGACCATCAGGCCAACGTCGACATCCACCGAGACGACTGCACCCACCGCAGCTCCCACCACCACGGTGGCACCGCAGGTCAAGCGATTCATCTTTTCCGAAGCCGAGATGAAGGCGATTTCTGTGTACCCGTTGTCGCAAGGGACCGCTGACGCCCACATCGTGTTCCCGATGCTATTGCTCTCGGATAACGTCGCGCCCACCTTTTTTGTTGAAGTTGTCAATGTGACTCGGGCACCGGTGACGACCATCAAGAGCTTTAATGCGTACGCGGTGGCTTGGCACGTCCTGGACCTTTCGACGCTGCATGCGTCCCTCCCCTCAACGGGGCAGTATGCTTGCGTGGTGGATACGATCTCGGCCAGAGGCACACGATGTCGCGTTCCCGTGCCGAAGGGTTCGAATCGGTTCACGGTTAGCGCCGCGCAGACAGATTTTTCTGCAAATTCTTTGACGATCAGAGCGCTCGACTCAAACTTGGTGGAATCGACTAGTCGCGCAACGTCCTGCGGCGAAACGACTTTGTTCTTCGGTGACATCGGCCTACGCGACGACTGCTCGACGTTCCTCACGTGCACCGAGCAGGACTACCACAGCGACGCGTCCGAGGATCTCGCCTACATCGAAATCAGTGTTCCCGCAACGTTAGTATCGCAATCATGCAATGCCGCCCTCGTCGTTCTGATTGAGTTCAAAGTGGTCGAGCTCGACGCGTCCAACGCCGTCTGTAATGGGATGCGCTGCCGAGGCGGCACGAAATGCATCCCATTCGACCAAGTCTGCGACGGATTGCTCGGTGAGTGTGTGGATCTGGGAGACGAGTCACCGTGTAACGAGTTCGAAAAGGTGCTCGATGTGGCGTCAGTTCACGGTGTGGAGCAAGTAACGTTCACCATCCCGAACGTCGAAATCGCGGGCATCGTCACGGAGGCTCGCGCCGAGGCGCTATCCCTAGCATGCAAACGTCGTGCGGTCGCGGCCGCGGCTTACGCCTTCGTCGTCAGCGACGATGGGCAATGCCGCTACTACCCCTTCGCGTCCGTGGAATCGATTCTCGTAGATGCGCAAAAATACATCACGGATTTGTCCTCGACCACCACCACCACGGCGCCTGCCGGCATCGCCTCCTCTGACGTGGTGGCTGGACTGCTGCAGGTCCGATTCCCAACCCGACTTTCGCGCAGCCAGTTTGGACTTTGTTCAAGGCACGTTCACTGTTCCGGCACCGGCCAGTCGCTGACCGTCTCGCCGCCGTGTGCCTGTTACTGCGACGCGGGCTATTCTGGCAACAATTGCGGCTCGCAGACAATTCCGGGCACCCTCACCACTTTCTTCGCCATCACCGTGGCCACGCCTGTGTTTCGGCCAAGCACTCTTGCGACCGCCCTGAACTCGTTCTACCGCGGCGTCACGGTCGAAGCGGAATCACCGCGGCCGTGGAACAAGACCCATAGTGCCGTCCCATTCACAGCGACCTCAACCGATTCCAAGCAGGTGACGTCGTTTGTGAATTTCATTCTTAGTCCAGCGAACCTGAAGTCGATTAATCAGCTCGTTCTTGTGTCTCGCCTACCAGCGGTGGCCTTTTTCTTCGCGGGGGATGCGGTATCCTCCGCGTTGCAGGTAGCGTCTTGTCAGTCGAGCGACGCAGGAGTGACGTGTGCTGCCCTCGGTGGTTCAAGTTCCACCAACAACGGCCGCGTCGCGCTGCAAAAGACATCATCGTCGTTTTCATCGCAGCAACAACGCAGACAACAAGCCAATCAATCCAGCAGCAGCACGACCACCAATCAGACCAACGCGACCCTTCCATGGCAGCTCACGATCGTCGCGACCGGTTATACGTCGTGGGCCCTCGTGCCCGCGAAAGGACCACGAATGATTTGTAATGCGAACAACACCATGACGACCCGAACCACAGCGGCGGCAGCGTGCACTACCTCGGTGTGCTTGCTCTCAGTGGCCGATTTATTCAAAGTCCTTCCAGGATCGAATTCCGCGTTGACACTGCGCGATTCGTCTGAACTCGACCTCTCCACATTCACGGTGGACGTGCTATCGGCTACAAACAGCTGCACGGTGAGCCGCATCAACTCGGTGAGGGGCATCATACCGCCTCCCGGCGTGTCCGTCGTCGACTTTGATCAGTTCGTGGAGCCTACGCTCGAGACGACCACGACGTCGACGGTGAAGCCCGGAAGTACGCTGTCATCCTTGCTGGTGAACAACACATGGATGTTCTTCGGCACTGCTTCGATTATTGCCGCTGCGTTGTTTTCGCTATTCGCAGTGCTCTTGGCGAGGACGATACATCATGACTTCGTCAACGGCAGCGATTACGATGCAACGCGGCGTGTTCATTCTGATTTTTCTTTTCCCGCAGAAGGGGGCGAAGAGCTGCCGGGGGGAAGGAGGCACGACGACGAAATGGATGTTGCCAACGATGACCCATCCGGAGGAATCGGTGGCTTCGGAAAACGGAGTCATCGCAAAGCATTCGACTTTGCCGTCGCCATGCGTACTCATTGGAACATAGGTCCAATCGCGTTCCGCCCTCTTCGCCTCAGTGTGGTCTTCGGTACCTTGGCTCTACTTGGGGTTGTCTGCTCTGGGTTCGCTTGGCTGGCGTATGCTTATGACGTGTCGAGGGCCAGCTCTCAATCCGCCATTCTTCGTTTCTATGACACCCAACACTGCATCGGAACGGATGTCGTCGTGTCTTGGCCAGTTCAAGTCACGACCTTGCAGGCGACGGACGAATGCTATGCGATCACAGTATACGGGCGAACGCGTCAAGCGGTCTTCGCGCGTGCCTCGTGCCACCAGGATGGCACGGCCGTGGTCGCTATGGCCTCGACGCTGGCCAGTTGCGAGAGCGAAGTGCCAGTGGCCTATCCGCGAGGTGGGTGCACTCGGGCGATCGAAAATAGCCTCGACACTCAAATGTACGTCATCGCCACTTGCCACCCCAAGGCAACGGCGAATGAGATTGTCAAGAAATTCGCCTCGGCGGCGGATCGCACATCGTCTGAGATCGGCTATGCCTTAGTCCGCGATCCTCCCGCGAATTCGTCCTTCGCTCAAGCGACCGCATATGTGCCTCCGAAGCCGATCGTTGTCGCCGCACAGCCGTCGTCGACGACAGCAACCGGCATCAACAATCGGTCGGCAGCCCGACGTCAAGTCAACGGCTCGACAACGATTACGACAGCGATAAACAGCAGCAGCTTTTTCACCACACTAGCTCCTGCGTTCACGCCCAGTAGTACCACGATCCCCGCCGGTAATGCCACCACCGCGGGTCCCACGGTGTTTTTCGGTGCCACGCTGAGCGTTCCCGCCGTGCAGTATCAACGACCGATCACCGACGTCGTCCCGGCCGTCACCCGCCGGAACGCGGTGCGCTTGATCACCCCTGTGCTTTCGACCGCCATTTCAGGCGACGTCGTTGCCGGGCGCATTGTCATTCACCCCAACGTTCGTGATCTGTATCTTAGCGACGCCGCCGCCGCACCATCATCCCTCATCGCCACAGGAGTAAACGACACCGCCGTTGCGGCGGCATTGGTGGCGGCGGCGAAAAACGCTGCTGACCTATCAACCATGAAGAAGCGCGTGAAGGACATCGCATCCCAATACGTCCGCAATCCTTGTCAATCGCGCAACGCATCGGCGTCCATGATGTTCCCGAAGGAGATTGCGTGCCCGGTGGGGACGACATTCGGTCAATTTGGGACGGCAAATGAGCTGCAAGGGGCAGATGCCTATCGCTCCTCCGTCAAATTCCACGACGTCAAGAACTCCGCGCTGGATCTTGGGTACACTTACAATAATGCCATTCTCGAGGCTCAGAAAGACGCCGGCGTCAAAGTCGATGCCAAGGCGGAAGAGGAGGGCCTCACGATCGCTTTTTGGCTGCAAGCGTCGACCTCGACCCAAGGCGTAGTGCTCGCCGTCTGCGATCAGGTGGACGACACCTTCTCAGGCACATCTCCAGTGATCACCGAGTTGACGAAGCTTGCTCAGCGTGACGACTTGGCGAGCGCCTCCTACAATTGGCCTGTCTCTTTCAATGTCTACTACGCGGTGTACTTCGATGCCAAAGCGCAAACATTGAAGCTCATGATGGCCGGAAATCGCATGAGAGCCGTAGAGAATGGCACCTCATCGACGTCCTCCACAACGGACACCGTCTTCACCGTTTCGTGGAGCCTGCGTGACATGGCCTTCACCTACAACACGGTATGGCACCACTTCGCGATTGTGTTCAAAGTGCGAGGGTTTGTGAAATCGGCGCTGCTCGTCGTGGACGGCTACACGCGGGAGTTTGACCCTGTCTGGAGTAAGTGCCTCCCTCGCATGCCTTATTCAATCCGGGATCGGCGCGCCGGTGTGCTTATTGGTGTTCCCACAACAACTCGACGGGCGCGCATTGTTGCCGTCGACGGTGGCTCGGCATTCATTGGCGTGTTTAACGGCGGTGTCTATGACCTTTCGGTCGTCCCGTATGCCCGCCGCACCGTTGACATCATTCGCCACAGCACGCGAGCCATCCGCATCCGTGCCTCGATCCCCACGACCCGCATGCGCTCCGTCTCCGTCGCGTGTATTTTCATCGTGGTGCTACTTGTTGCCGTCTCGGTCTATGGCATCGCGGAGCTCGGGCGGCACCTGAACAAGTTTGCGGAGCTTCCCGACGAGGAAACCAACAGCGCGCGGAGATTGTTGAACACGTTGCACTCGGACGACTACGTTTTCGGCCAAGGCCGCACGGCGTTGTCGTTTGACGACTGTCTGCTGTACTTCGAAGTGAAGTCGATGGATATGTCGGCCCTCGTGCACACGATTCTCTCCGCGGACCGCGAGACCACCGGGGACGATGCCTTTTCTCAATGCTTGTGGAGCCGTCGCAAAGACTGCCACACGGGGAAACCGTTCACAGGGGACCACGAAGCGGCGGCGACCCCTTTGACCGTCGAAAATTGGAACGACTACTGCCGGCAATTCCGCAACGTGCTACTCGCCTCGGGCAAATCCACCACGGGGGACGACGCCCACGTTGGCGGCGCGCTGAAGTCGGTAGACAGCGCGGCCTTTGGCACCGTGATACTCTCCATCGTAGGCTCTGTGCACGTCGCGGCGTCCTACACTTTTTCGTGGACGGTCCCCATGCCGTACCTCGGCATTGCCAGTTTCTTCCGGTACTTGCTTCTCGACATTACCATGTTGCTCGATTTTGCGATTCCCCCGATCGTGTTGCCTTTCGTTGTGCTCGCCATCACCGTCGTGTTGCCCTTGTTTGTCCTGGCGTTGGTGATCATTCGTCTCGTTGACGACGCGAGTCAGTTCAACGACGAACTTAACCAATTCGCCGAGCAGCGGAAGAAGATGATCAGCGGAGAGAGCATCCCAGAGGAGCCGTTCCGGGTTCCGGGGGACAACAAGCTCGCCGTGAAGGCGCAAGAGGTCGATGTCGATGGCGTGAAACTCGAGTTAGTCGAATGTGAGAAGAAATCCCGACACTGCCCTCGGCATCCAGACACGACACTGATCTCATCATACCAACCCCACGTCTTCGGGGGAGAGAAGTACCTCTCATGCTGCGCGGTGTACGATGTGGCTGGGGGTAAAATGTTCTGTCCGCGACACGATGAGATGTTTTTCATCTGCCCTGAGGAACACTGCACCTTCGCCTACTGCCACCATCACTTCCAACAAGCCGGCCTGCTCGCCGAAATGCGGTGCGACTTGGCGGCCGTTCGCGACCGTTGGACCAAACGGCCTTCGGGGTGGACGACGTCGTATCTGATTTTCGCCATCACGTACGCCCTGTATACTCCGATTCTGTCGCAGTGTCTCATGATCATATCTTGCCATCCTAGCTATCAGTGTCAGTTCCAAGCGTGCTGGAGCAATCCGAGCCGAGATTTCATTCTTTCGGCCTATTCGTGTGTCGTGGCGTTGATCCTCGTCGGGTTTGGCTTTCCGCTCGCCCTGTTTATGGAGCTTCGTCGCCGAAGGTCTGCGATTCAAGCGGTTCTCGCCACCGGAAACCAGGGGGGAGATATCATCGCTGGTGAGGGAGGTGGCGATGCCGTAGGGGCCTTCGGCGCCAACGTGGTGGCTTCCGGTGCCAATGGCGCTTCATTGCCTGCCGCGGTATTTGGAGCGGGCCCTACTCCGACGCCGACTGGCTCGTCTCAACCCGCGTCCAGTCCGGGCGGTCATCACCACCACCACCATCGAGACCCACAGCAATTGCACCGCTACCTGCAGGAAGCAAGCTCGTCGATGGCAGCGCGTCTTCTGTCCCGCCTGCAACCCGCCGCCGTTCCCGCCGTCGTGGTGGATCAGCATGCCAACGGCGCGCTGTCTGAGTCCGGAGCGGCCGCCGGAGCCCAGGCGTCGTCCTCGTTGCAGAATGAGCCCTTCGCTAGCGGCAGCCGCCTTAGCGCCCCGATGAGCCTCGACGTGGAGATGAATCCTTCACCGGCGTCGCTCGCGGGACGGGGAGGTGATGGCTCGGCTCCCCCCGATGGCTCGACGCCTGGCACCATGAATGCGGTCACCCCGACACCTCAAGCGGCTGGCCTCGTCGGGACCGCCGCCGCGGCTCTGTCCATTTCGGCCCCTCTTGGAGACACTCGTGTCGCACGTCTGAGCGCCGTCGAGTGGTCCAACTTCGTGAACCACGACCCGACGGCCCTGGCTTTCATTTACTCCAACTACCGCGAGACGCGCCTTTCCTTCATTCCTCTGATGCTCATGTTCCGCATGATTCTGCTCTGTCCGCCGCTATTGCTGGAGCCCAACAGCGCCCTTCAGCTTGGCTTCATCGCCCTAGCGGAGTGCCTCTTCGCCCTTGTGGAAGTCATGAGCTCCCCGTTCAGCAATCTGTGGTTGTCACTGCTCAACAAAGCCAACACCATCTTTCACTTAGCCATCGTGGGCGTGCAGGCGCTCTACATCACGTTAGAATTGGATCGCAACTCGGACGACATCGCGGGGGCCATGATGCTGGGATCTACCATGGGCTATTTCGCCATCGTCATTTTCCTCGTTGCGGGGTCCATTCTGACGCCAGTTGTGTTTCGAAAGTTGCGGGACCGAAAGCGAAGGAACGTGCTCAAGGAATTCGTCAAAGTATTCGACCGAACAGCGAGCACCACCACCACCGCGGCGGCGGCGCCGGGCAGCCCCGGCAGTGGGGGGGAGTCGGCTGAACCAACATCGGCGCTACAAAGCACGATCAATGGGAAAACCAGCGCAACAAATTTTTCATCTGGAACGCCTCATTCACCCACGGCGAAAGAGATCCGCAAAGCGATTTTGACGAAAAGGAAGTGTGACTGGCTCATGGTGGATAAGTCTCTCACGGAAGCCACGTTGGCTGCCTCATCCGACGGCGGAGATAGCCCAAATGCCTCGCAAAAGAGGCAGCATCAGAACAAGGGTGATGGTCAACTGAAAAAGCCCGCAAAGCCAAGGCGACGGCGCAGCTCCGCCTCACCTCAGAGCCTCGCGGCCCCAGGTTCAGCCGTGGGTTTTGACGCCTCGGACGACTCGTCGCCAAATAGGCACCGACGTGCCCGCCGAGCCACGGTGGTGTATCAAAACGGCTCGGATTCCGAGGGGCCCTCCCGCGCGAGGCGCCGTTCCAGTCTGATCCTCCCAGCCCCTGAAACAGCTGCGAGTGACAGCGGCACCGAAGGAGTGGGGCACTCGCCGCCGAACCGAAAATCATCGACGGATCGCGCCGCCGCCGATTCCAACAGCCCTCACAAGGGGCACTCAAGAAAAAGGCGAGGGTCGTACCGAATCGCTGCGTTGTCCAATGATCGCACGTCTTTTGACGGCGCCGCCGTTACCAGCGTGCAAGCCGACGCCGGGGATCAGCGACGTGACTCGGATACGGGCAGCGAACGCAGTGATCATCACAGTGTTTCGAGGCGCGCCTTGCCGTACCTGTCCATTCCGATCCCGCCCACACCCGATCCCAAGCAGCCGGCTTCGCCTACGCCTGGCTTGGGCGTCGCGGCGGCTTCCTCATCCAGCCCGCGCCCCGCACGGAACGGCAACAGCCCTCGGCTCCTCGTCGAGCCCAAGATGACTCCCCGTTATCACGGCCACATGGGAGTCGAGGCGTTGCGCGTGGCTCCTCGCGTTATGGTGCGCCTCTGCCCACTGACGCGCAGGGATCTCTCCATTGGCGAGCGCGTGTCCCTCAAGGTCACTTCTGACCGTACGATTTCGCTCGCACTCCGACGAGACCGCAACGCGCTTGCCGGAATCGAAGAAGTGTTCGAGTTTCACCGTTGCTTCTCGGCGTCTACCACGCAGCAGGAGTTCCTTCAGTCCACGTTTTTGACGGAAATATCTCAAAGTTTGGTTCCTCCGATCGCCCCAGCACAACGTCGGGTGAAGGGCACACCTGCGCAAGAAGACGTTCTGACGAGGCAAGCCCGGCTCGCGCAGTCGCAATGCATCGTGGTCTCGGGTTCCAATGGGTCGGGAAAGACGTATTCTCTCTTCGGTGGCAAGGAAGCCTCCTCCTCTGGAAAGGCAGCCCCCCTCGGCGGCATCGCGACGCAGCTCGTGTACCGCATTGCAAAGTACCGTACCGACATCATCGCCGCCGTCGCCGCGAAGAGCAACCGGCGCGATTCACGGCGGTGGTCGACCCCATTTGCCACCACCACGACGACGGCACAAGCCACCGCCGCCGCAGCGAATGTTGAGGCGACGTTGCGACCGTCGCCGCTACAAAACGTCCTCGTGCCGGGCGCCATCAATGCGTTCTCGCTCACCATCCAAGTCGCCGAAATCGTCATGGACTCGTGGCGTGACCTCATCCTCGCGAGCGATCGCGGCGCGACGTTGAAATACCGAGCCGTCGAAGGTGGGAACCGCGCGGGGCGTCGCCGCAGTTCGTTGGCCATGACCTCCCGCGGCGCGGCCACGAGCAAGTCCTCGGCTCCCGTGTTTCTGAGCACGATGGCGGCTAACAACCCGCAAGCGAACCCAAAACAATGGCAAGCGGTTCTGCAGAACGCGCGCTGCATCGTCGCCGACGGCATGTCGACCCTCGAAATTATGGCGGCCATCGAGCTGTGTCTGATGCGACGGACGGTTCATGCGACGAAGGGCAATCTCGTCGCCCTCTCTCACGTCGTGGTTCTGTGCACGATATCACAAGGTAAGCCTGAGGCCGATCAGAAGGACGACGAAGCCGACGGACGCGCAGCGACGGCGGCAGCTGACAGCGCTGGGGCGTTGGATTCGACCGGAACGAGGCAACTCATGCTGGTGGAGATTGCGTCCACCGTCCCGCCACGCGTTGGGGCCCTTCCAGCGTCACTTGAGCCCTATTTGCAAAGCCTGCAAGTCTCCCACGATGCGCTTCGACAGGTGGTCAGAAACTTTGCCGTGGATAATATCACCGACTCTGGCAACGCGACGGCGGACAACCACCAGGGCCGGGAGGGCGACGACTTGACGACGACGATGGCTGCGTCGTGCGAACTGGCGTCTCTGCTGACCGTTCCCATACGCTACCCGCCTAGCGTGACGTGGCTCGCCACGGGCTACCCCACGGCCACGTACGAGCACGAAAACCTCGTGTCGTTGCGTCTGGCGACCGCGGTGAGGCACCTGAGGTGCATCGCGACGCCACGTCCAAGCGCTCGACGGCCTTTACCTCGTCGGCGCGGTAAAGGAGCCAGTCCAAGGACGCTCGCATTGCAGAAGACCAACAACGATCGCCTCAAACTCGGAGTTGAGAGTCCCAAAGAAGCCGGAGCCGGCGACGATGACGACGACGGCCCCCCTGATGCCTTCCTGCATCAACAATCGACCACGGAATTCCGCCCCACGATGTTCTGCAACGACGAGGAGGAGGCTCCTAGTGGGCAATCTCCGTCTCCCGGTGTCGACCTTGCTGAGGCTGGTGGGAACCAACAGCCTAGCTTGTTCGTGTTCCCACCACCTGCCGATGACGGCGACGTCGCTCCTCCCCCGCGACCGCCGCCACGACGTGGACGTACGGCCGGCGGCATCGTTTTCACGGCCGATACGGACAACAAGGAGGGAGGGGAGCGTGTGGGCACCATCGGTGGCGCGCCACCACCATCGCCAGCCGTCGCCGCGGCGCCGCGGAGGCCCAGCGCTCCGTTTGCCGACTCGATGGACAGCAACGATCAAGTGCCGCCGGCGGCTTTAACGCGAACCGTTTCTGGGAATGAGGGGGGTGGTGCCCTCCGGCGACGCTACAGCCTTCCGTTTGGCGACGAGACGGTCGCAGGTAGCAGTCGCCAACTGCTGGGTGGCGCGAGCGCCTCAGTGTCGGTGGTTGCGGCGGAGTCTGGTGGTGGTTGCGCCCCAACAGCTCGTCCGATTTCGAATGTACTTCGTCCAGCCACCAACATTTTCGGCTCTGGGAGTGAGATTGATCTCGTTTCGAGCAGTGATGAGGGAGGAGACGAAGAAGGCCTTGCAGAAGTCTACGTGCGCATCCGACCGCTCGCGCAGCTAACGCCTCGTGGAGCGGTCGTCGATGGCAAGAGCTGCGCGCTGCACGCAGTGGAATCTGGTCAGCTCATCCGCCGGTCGTCGTTAATTCTGGGCAAGAGCCAAAAAGTCGTCTACATCGACGGCGAAATCGGCGGCGCGCCTCATGGAGAAGGCAGTGACGACGACGGTGGCGGCCAAGCCGTGCCCCTTGGCGCAGCCGCAACGTCGTCCAAGTCCCTCCGCCGATCGGATTCACGCAGAAGCAATCGCAGCGGCGCCGATGGTCGGCCGCGGCAGGCGTACCGGGTGTCTCACGTGTTCTCGCCAACCGCGTCTCAGCTAGACGTGTTTGAGTATCTGAAGGACCGACTTCTACGATCGTTGCTGGAGACCGTGCGCACAAGTCAGGACGGCGAAAGTCCAAACGCAACCGCCATCAGCAACCACAACCTTGCGACGGTGCTGGTCTTGGGTGCTCGTGGCACGGGCAAGACGCACACCTTGTTCGGTTCCGAAAAAGCTTTGGAAGCTGAGGCAGCAGCAGCGGCGTTCTCGGTGGCTTCCCCACGTCAGGTCGACCTCGAACCAGAGGCCGGCATCATCGAGCGCCTCCTCTCTGAACTCGTGGTGCATCTAGAGGACGAGGCCCCCCCTCACTTGCGCCGCTGCATCATCCTTCAGGCGTTTGAGGTCGCTGGGGAGCAGTGCATTGACTTACTCCGTGAGACCACCACGCCAGAAAACCGACCATCGCCAGGAGCAAACTTCCGGTTCCGTCGACCTCTTCTTCAAGTCGGTTTGGCTCGGAGCGTCGCCGCTGCGACGACGACGACGCCTTTGGTTTCGATTTCGGCAGCGGCCTTCGCCGCCTCCCCGCCATCGCGACAGTTCCACAGCAATACACAGCAGGCCAACACGGGGAGCGCGTTGGGTCCGGTCACCACCCCCACCACCATCGAGTCCATTTGCCAAAAGCGCCTCGTGGCGAACGCGATGGACGCCAAGAGGGCCATTGCCTCCGCGTATCGCAACCGAACGGTCCGACCCATCGATGGCCAAACCACGCAAATCAATCATATTTTTGTCCTCGTCTCCGTCGCGAGCCACTTCGCCGCCACCAAACTGGACGCTCAAGTACTATTGTGCAGCATCAGTCCCATGCACCCACTCAACGACATCCGCGTGAAGGCAGAATGCCGCTCCACGAATATGGGTGTGAAGGCCCTTCGAGTGGTGATCGGAGCCTTGGGCGACGAACCCAGCGCCCTGAAAGCTAAAATTGACGCGTCGTACGTCACCCAGCTGTTGGCGCCTGCGTTTCATGACCCCGAATCGGCGACGTGTCTTCTCGCATGCCACCAGGCAGGCTGGGCAGCGGCGGAGAACCTCGTCACCCTTCGGCTTGCGCGGCAGCTTGCAGGCTGGCGGCAAGCCACTGGATTGGGACAACAATCGCGCGAGCCGTTCGAGGCATCCACGACGGACGTGTTCCCTTCTCTCACGGTCACCGCACCCACTGGCAGCGCCACGCGGCTCGCCACGCACGAAGCACCAATGCAGCTTGCGAGATCAACGATGAGTCTCGGTGGCAAGCAGCTCCAAGCCCTATTGCGCGCACGGCCCGATCAGATTGCGGCGACGACCGCCGCGGTGGCCCCGGCGATGACCGCCACAAACAGCAGCGCTCTCCTCCAAGTCCCTCACAACGCAGTCACTTCTTCAGCCGCATTCGCGGGAGCTGCGAACGCAGCCATGGCGCGGGCCGCGTCGCTGCTGAATCCGATGGCGCTCATGACCCCCGCGCAGCGAATCGCATCGGCGCGGCCTGAAGACCGGCCCTTCGCGAGCGTGCTGTCGAAGTCGACTCCGCGAGCGCCAGCCCCTCCAGGCGGACTGACTATTGATGCGTCAGCTGCCTTCGCGTCACCCCGGCCGAGCGTCCGCAAGCCCGCGCGCGCCGACATGACCCACCTTGTCGACCCTAGAGAGGACTATCTGGCATCTGCACGCCTTTCCACCGCGCGAAAGAGCGGAGGGGTTCCAGGCGTGTCACCGTCCGCAGCTGCGGCTGCGGCGACGACCGCGGTGATCGCGGCCCGCCGCAATTCCCGTGGCGAAGATGAACCGCCGGCAGTGGACCGCAGCCGCCGCTCCGCGTTGTTAGATGAACCGTCCAACGCAGCAGCGGCAGCTCGCCCACTGACACCGCCCCCGCCCATCAGCAGTCACCTTGCCACCTGGATCAGCGAGGTGGACTACGAACCGGAGCCGTTCGAGGAAGCCGTTCCCCAGTCACCATCGGCGTCGCCCGTGGCCGCCGTAACCGGTCACGGTGATGACCATGATGGCTCCGTGAACGATATCGTCCTTCGCATCCCACACGGGGAGCCAGCGGCCGCGGCGAGTCCTCGGAACCAATTCACGGTAGCTGCGGCGGCCGCGCGGTCCGGTGGTCCGGGGGCTCCTCCTCCGCCTCGACCACGGAGCTCTGACGACGATGATGAGAGCGCAGACTCCGACGGGGACTCCAACGACGAAAATCAGCAGGCGCCGGATTTCTCAGGTTTCGTGGCGTTCCAAGAGCCCGACGACAACTAGAACAACAAAAAGAAAAAGAAACAAAATACGTTTGTCATTTTCTTCACCCGTTTTTTCCTCCACAGTAGCACTGTGTCAGTTCCCTTCCGCACTCCCACTGTCTCCGTGCCCCTATGATCCCCTTCTCATACCTGCCCCTCACCCTCTCTCTCTTCTCTCTTCCGAATGGTTGGTTCGTTTCGCTGTACGTTTTCCCCCTTCTTTTTTCCCCATCTCTGTGTTTCGTTTCCTCTTTCTCACTGTCGTTCCTTCTCTATTGTTTTTTGATGACGTTACGAAGACGACGAGAGGGCCGCCCCTTCCTCTCTTTCCCACCCCTTCGCGGCTCTCTCCCCCATCGGCCGGTGGCTCTCTTTCTCCCCCTCCCCATTTTTCAGTCATTCCGAACCCATCGCAACTTTTTCTTCCTCGATCCTTCCCCTTCCTCGCCTATTTGTTGTCTGACACAATTTTGGCTCTACCGGTTTTTTTTGCTAAATGGCGCGGGGCTGGTGATACGATTGTCAGATGCAGGAACACAGTGTGCGGGATGCAAGGCCCCCTTGATCCCACAGCGAACCAAATTCCCTAACCAGGGATCGGTAGCTCGCTGGATGAAAATATTTGGCACAGGCTTTTGCCCCCCGCCCGCCCACGCATGACGCAGACTATACAATCTTTTATGTACCCTCGTCGTGTTTTTTCGCTGTGAAGGTCCCTCTTGTCACCGTGAACGAAGCATGGAGGCAGCAACAAAGGGCGCACACGAGGTGATTGGCGATTGCGTCGATACCGATGCGCAATATCTGACGCGCGAGCAGCAAGTTGCGGACGAAGCGGCCGCGGACTTGGGCGTGGCGCGGCGCCAGGTCAGGCTGCTCCAATACCGAGCGCGAGGCCACCCTGTTCCGCCGACCACCTGCCAGGATTTTCACTTTCGCGAAGCGCTGGAGGCGCAGTCCGCGTCGGAAATCCAAAACCTTTTGACCAAGGCGCAGACCACGCTCAAGGAGGCCATCAAAAAGTGGAATCAGATAACAAGAGTTCGTGCCATGACAAACGAACTGAGGAGGTTGGATCTCGAGGAGAAGACAAGTGACGAGCGGGAACTTTCGCGTGAGATACTGTATCGCATGACGAACCCACACGGCGATACCGCCGCCGCGAGCCTGCTCAGCCAGTCCGGCGGCAGTATTCCCGACTCGGTTTCGGCCGCGCTCCGGGCCGCCGTGTGCCGTCAGCGGGTTCAAGAGCGGCGGTCACCACGCAGCCGCGACGTCGATCCACGGCGTGACGCGGATTCCCAGCGCGTCGATCGGGATTCGCGGGCGATGGAAGGCTGTAGCGGAGCGGCTGGAACCGGCGATGGCCGTGACAACTTTCGTGGAGACACACCCGATGGGGGTCACGGAGTTGCATGCGCAGGAGCAAGCCGCGGCGGCGGTCGCCGTAGGCGGCGGCGTCGTGCGGCGCAACTTGCCGCGCTCCCGTTTGATGTCTCACCCGTGTTGGCGCCAACCTCGCGCCGCTGCAGTTGACGATCGAGCAGCCGTTTAATTTGATCGTGGCGGGAGTTGGGGCGCTGTCGCACCCTTCATTGGCACTTTGATTATTATTTAGCTCAGGAGAACCTATCGAAGATACTTCGAATCGAAGTATGACTGCACGTGCTCACGGACGGACAACGCTGGTCCATTTCGCACAGACCTTCCAAACGCTATCGGTGTTGGGGTGCGGAAGCAATACCAAACCAGGATCTAGATGTGGCTCCACGGCTCACAAGGGTCGGCCACGTGTGCAACATGCGACCCCGATTGGTTATGTGGGTGAGCGTGGCGCCAGCCTTGTCTGTCTCTCCCATTATGCCCCCAGGATCCGAGTGCATGGCTAGATGCAGCGCTCGGTCCACCGCAGGCGGTGATGCGGGTCCCCCCAAACACGGCCGGTGTCCGCGGGGGGATGGTTGATGCCGCTGCGACATGCCGCGCCTCGAAGACGGCCCTGGGAAAGCGCTCCCTTAGTCGCCGTTATTCAGAGCGGATTGCGCTGTACCCACGCCGCACGGCGTCGACCCAGAGAGTGGTCGGTGACGATCATCACGGACATCGCTGGTCTATTTCGCAGCAGAATCCTTCCAAAAGCCTTCGGATATTGGGGATCGGCAATCTTGCGGACAAAGGCGTTTGCCCGCCCACCGCGGAGGGTAAAGCAGCGGACGAATACCAGGCGTTCTGGACCGAGCTGGAGGCAGACCCCAAGCGGCACGTGCTGCTGGGGCGACTTCAACGACGGCAACGACGCCGCCCGCGCTATCACGGAGGCCACGCTGTCGCGCATCCGCCGCACCTCGACCGGTAGTCGCAACGCCGTCGACGGTGTCGGCCGCTACTTCCACCGCCCACGTCACCGCGCCCGATCACCACTCATCACCAAGGTGCCAGCGATGCGATCCGAGGTCATCGCCCTCCAAAAGGCCGCGCCACGGAGGGCACAGGTGTACCGGAAGCCTGTGGCACATCCCCTCGGCCTGAAGGACGCCGGGATCACCCGAGACGCCTGGACCTGGCAGTCATGCGACCAAACAGTTCAACGCCGCATTGATAAAAACATCTGTGTGGCACCGCGCGCTACACACAACCACGGTTGGCCTGACCACTACCGAATGATATCGACAATCATGCGGACAAAGGCGTGTGCCCGCCGCGGAGGGTGAAGGCGGACACGACGCCGAAAAGGTCCGAAAGGCAGCCGCGATGAGAATGCTCTTTGGCCTAGAAGAGAACGAGGCCCCCAACAAGGAAGACGAGTGCCGGCCACCTCGGCACGGCACCCGGAGATTCGTGATCGACACGCGGCGTGCCATGTCCGACCGCAACGAAGCGTTCAACTCTGCGGCGCTCAGCAAGCGAAAGCGACCTGTCCGCATTCCGAGAAAGGCGCAAGGTAGCGGCGCAACTGTCCAAAAGGAACGCGGCGACGCGGTGGGGCCAGTGGACGCAGTCTCTCGCATCCGCCTCCCCAACACAACGAATGAGGGCAGCCAGATCCCTCATCAACAAGAAGAAAGGAGAAGGGATCCCAGACCATATCGCGGCTACGCTCCCAGCGCATTTCGAGAAGCTCTACGATGCGCCCAACAGCGACACCTGGCCGGTCCCTGCGCGGTGTCGCGAACAACGTCACCCCCTCTCCAGAACGAGTCACGTTCTATACCGACGGCAGCTTTACCTCACTCAACAAGAAGATGGGCTTCGGTGTCGCGCAACAAGGCAGCGAACTGAAGAAACTGTTTGCATTTGCGTAGCCCCCACTAGTACCGCCACACACCCCTTCCTTCCTCTGATTCTTCTTCTCTCTCGGTGATCGAACGGGGAGGTTCGGGGGAAGAAGAAGCAGAAGCATGTTTTCGGAAACAAACTCAGCGTTTTGTTGTTGTGGGCAAGGAAAAGCAGCACGCGTTTTTTTTTTTTGAGACAACGAAGTGTGTTGACATATATATTTGTCGCGCCTGCGAAAATATGCCTGGCAAGTGGGAGTATCAGGATGAAAAGTCCAAGGCGGGGGCGCCGTGGCTGAGTTTCGACCCCACGGACAATTCACGGCTGGAATCCGCCTTCCTGGCAACGACAACCACCACGACCACGACGACTCGGGCGGCGGCCGGTAAGGCGGCTGCCCCGACCGCTGGCTCTGTCACGCTCGATTTTTCCGGAAAGACCTTTACGGTCGACTTAGCGAAAAAGCGCATGACTGGTCCCTCTAAAAGCGACACCACGTTTGTTGTGCGAAGATGCGACGTCGGGCAGTCAACCGCGGAGATTGACGACCTTCTCAACCAGCTATGCGGCGGACCTGGGATCAACCGACTCATGACCGGAGAGGACTTTGCGCGCGTGTTCCGCATTCTTGGCGTTAACGGGGATGGCGTCGACGCCTTCGTGCTGTTCTTTAAAGCGGGCGCGGCCACGCCGCAAAGCATCGACCGCGAGGAGCTCCGCACTCTATTCACGGTGCATGGTATCAATCTTCGAGAGCCAAAGGCCGCCGCTCGGCAAGTTGCCACCTGGAACGCGCAGCTTATGACGGACACAACGGAGTTCAACAAGTTTTATGATTTTGTCTGGTTGTGGAACCGTGCGAGCCCGACGGCGGCCATTGTTTGCGACATCACTGACATCTGGAAAATGCTTCTCGGCGGTCTCAAATTGTCACTGACCGCTAAGTGGTTTGAATTTGTGGCGAGCCACGCTAAACTCAGTGGCGGGGTGACTCGCGATCTTTGGAATTCGTCACTTCGATTTTTGAGGAAGGTGTCGCCCTCGCTCGTGGAGTATGACGAAGATGACTGTTGGCCGCTGATGATCGACGAGTTCGTCACCAAACTCAAGGCGTCTCCTCTTTAAAATTTAGTCACCTTCACCGCCCAGAAAATGAAGGCAAACAAGGAGATAGGGGAGTGGCGTGCTGACTGTTTTAGGTTTTTGCTTTCCCCTCCTCCCCATCCGTTGGCTCTTTTTTTTCTACTATCTCCTACCTCCCGCTTGCCCCGTTTCCTACGTCGCGTTTCTTCGGCTTCTGCCAAATAGAAAGTCCAATCAATCTCCTTTTCTGACCGACGGTTGGCAAAGGCAACGAGTAGTCTATGCCTACGTTCTCCCTCTCCGAAGATCACATACTTTGGGGGGATGGTTTGGGAGATGACTGGGAAATATTTTCTCTCATCGACGGAATTCCTTTAGTGTTGAAACGATCATCACGAAGAAAAAAGAGGGGCCTGATTGATATCGATTGCGTCGCCGATGCTCCGACGGTCCGTTTCTCGTCTGCAACACCAATTCGTGACTCGCGCGACTCGACTGCAGCTGGGCAATGTCAAATCCCAATACGGCAACCTGCAAACGGCGGCTGGCAGCCACGAAAAATGGGGCTACATGTACCGGGGATGGAAGTACCCCATCCTCGCGCACATGGCGGGCGGGTTTTCGCTGCTCATCGGACAAATCTGCATGGGGTTCTGGAATCAGTACCGCGACATGGTCATCCTAGCCGACCACATTTGCTACGAGGACGTGAAGGACCGGTGCCTCATTCCGATTCCTGGGTGGGGCCGCCTGAAGGGAACGCGCATCGCCGCCCCAGGAGGGTTCGCAACCTACCGAGACCCCACGCCGCTCGAATGGCTCCCGTTCGAAATCAAGTTAGGTCAAGTCAAGCAGGCGTCGTACTAAAGGTCTCCTTCCCTCTCCTTCGCGCAAAACGTTCGTCGCTACAGCGCGCCGGATCTTCCACCTTGGCAGGAATGCGCTTCTTGCCCTACGTCCCCCGGAGAAACGTGACACAAACCTTCCACGTGTGCCTCTTGAAGAAGAAAGCACGCCCCGGGGGAATGTGTGCAGTGTGTGTTCACGGTGACTTGTCCAAACTGCGAGGGGGGACGAAAATCATCTCCTCATGTGAATATCACTGTGTTACAACCGTACACCCTCAACATCACATCGCGCCAGAGACAACTCTCCTGCCCGTTCCCCCTCTCAACTCTCTGTCGTTCGGTATTTTCCGGCCAGCAATCCGATGGCATCGCTCTTTCTCGACAACGCAACGCTAAATGGCCGCCGCCCGCTCATGCAAATCCGCGCAGGCCGAATGACCAAGGAAGGCACGCGCGTCACGGCCGATCCACGTCCAGGTGTGCTGTCGATTGTCAACGACCGCAGCGGCGCCATCGAACTCCTGTGGTCCTCCGGCGTAGCGGGTGAGCGGCCAGACGTCATCACTCTGTTTCGCGGCGAAGCGACGGTGAGCCGTGTGACCAAGGTGACGGACGGGCGGGTCATCGTCGTCGACTTAGGCAGCAATCAAGCCTTCTACTGGCTGCAAGAGACGACAACGGAGAGAGATGATGACGTGCTCAAGGTCATGAAATCCATCGTCGAGAAGAAGGCGGCGGCGGGTGCCGCAGCAACGACCGCCGGAACCGGTGTGGCAGCTCGCGCCGCCGATGGTGTGCCCGCGGCAGCAGCCGCTCCTCCGCCCTCAGCGGCCGCCCCCGTCACGGCTGGCGTCACGACTAACGACATCACTGACATCCGACTTGAAGACGCTCTCTTGTCCGACGCGCTGCTCAACGCGCTCCGGGCGAACCCTGATTACTACGCCAACCGTCTGCGCCCCTTCCTCCCCGAACGGGCTCCCGAAGCACCACCACCCTCGTCGTCAGCGTCGGCATCACCGTCCCCAGCGGCGACGACCACCGCGCCCCCATCCATCGTTGAATCCCTTCGCAATCCGCAGGCGACCGCGATGGCGAGCATTTTGTCCGATGCGCTTCAACAGCCGGAGGGCTTCATCGAGGTCGTGAGCTCCTTCCAACTGCCCGTCAATCGGTCGGAGGCGCAGGAAGCGTCCGTCCTGCGATTCATTCGATCCGTGCAAGTCGCGACGTTTCTGCAGCAGCAAGCCAATGGCGACGCGCCCGCTGGTGTGGGGGACGTTGTCGACGACGATGGCGTAGACGAGGATTGATTGACACGACCAGTCAACCAGCCGAAATGAGAGGACGAGTGTGTTCGTCGTGTGTGTTTGTTACGTGGTGAGGGATGCGACTTTCCGGAAGAGTCAGTCACCCTCCCATAATTCGACCCCAACCACCCCAGGATTCTCTCTTTTTATTTTGCGCCTTTTTTCCCTTCGAATACAAAAACAATAAAACACTTTCCTCTTTCGAATCACTCGTTTGTGGTGAACAACAAAGTGACGACAGTGTGGCAAAAGGGTTTGTTGACGTGTTGGCCCACATCCCGGGGGGGGGGGGTGAGTTAACAAAATAATCAACGAATCACGAAGTTGGAGATAGATTCCAAACTAAAATGGCTGTTCGCTTTCTCTCTCGGCATGCCAAGAAAGCGAAGGAGGAAGCTGAACCCGACGGAGCAAGAAGCGCCGCCGGCACAGCGACAGAGTTGACCGCCCGACGGCCTGCAAGCACCAACGTCAGCGACGACGGTGTTGCCATGGGTCCCACGGCGACGAAATCGCTGGTACAGGTGATCGCGGAGGAACGACTCAAGGGCGATTTGAACGCGGCAGCCACAGGTGCATCTAGTAGTGGGATTCGGCTTGCGGCTCAATCGACGATTCGCGCCATGCAAGTCAGGCGCACACAGTCGTGGCAGCCGGGGTACAACCCGTTTGCTTCCACGACGGCGACGACGACAACCACCTCCGAGAATGAGAATCGCACAAGCGGTGCCGCGGCCGTTAGCGGTGAGGTAGAAAAGGGGTTGCTCCCCTGCCGCTTCAGCGGAATTCCGAACGATGTGTGCTGCGAGTTCTACGACACGTGGCGCTCCTTTCAGCACATCACCTGTCGAAGTTCGACCAACGAGTTTCCTGCCCCCTGCTTTTACGGCGATGAGCTCAACCTCGGTTCATTTCACGCGCATTTGGGACAAACGGTGAAAGTATTGCGCCCGATTCAACACCATGCGCTGCCGTGTGTCCTCCTGGGCCTCAACGTCGTCGCCGTTGGTCCGAGTGGGTGTGGACGATCGTTGCTCTCGACAGCAGCCGTGTTGCAGGTGCTGGTAGAGGAGGGCTTGATCAGCGGGTCGCTCGAGGCGTATGGTGGCTCACATCGTGGACGAGGCGTCGGGCGCGGACGTGGTACTTCCAGTCGCTCACCGTTCGAGCCGTCATCGTCGAGTGGTGGAATCACGGCGCAGGAATACCGACGGCGGTACTATGAAACGGCTTTCAAGCCGACGACCGCCGTTGGCAACGACCCACGCGACGACGAAGACGCAGCAGCCGTCGTGGGTCGTGATCAACCCAAACACAAGGAAGGAGGGGATAAATGTTGGAAAGACGACCGATCAATTGATGCGACGATGCGGCGCCCTCACAACGAAGAAGGCCACCGGACGAAATCGGATAGAGAGGGGGGGAGTCGAGGAGTACGCGGGAGATCGCCGCAACAACGGCGAGGTGACGACTCCAGTCCGCATCGACGACATCGAAGTCCGTCGCGATCGGCCGGCCGTCGCGACGTCCCCCATCGACAACCGGCATCTCACCGGCGCCGCTCTCGCTCGAAACGCCGGCGCAGCGACAGCCCCCGTCACCGCGACCATCATCGCCGACGCAGTTCTTCCCGCGACCGTGGCTTACCCGCGTACCGTGGCGCGGTGGGATCCTCGAGTCGTCAGCCGTCGCACAGGAGACCCTGGAAAGACAACGAGGTGCAAAGCGGCACCACAAGGGGTTCCCCGCGCACCGACGCATCGTCGTCTTCCAAGCCACAAGCAGCTAGCCCAGCGGCGACGAGTGCGCTTCCGTTAAACGTGACGCGGGCGGTGGATCCGTCGCAGCAGCCGCGAGAAGTGGTGGCGGCCACGCCGCCCGTTCACGGTTCCTCAGTGACATTTTCGCCTCCGGTGTCGGTGATGGCCGCGGGAGTTGTCGGCGACGATCCCTCCGCGCCACCTTCGCTTGGCGATGGACTTGGACGGCATCGCCTTGCGGCCGCGGAGGCATCGCACCACCACCAGCGAGAGGAACCACCATTGCCCTCCGCGATACCCCTGGCAGCGGAGGATGACACCGCGGGGTATCCCAGCAGCGCCCTGGCGGCCGTCGTATTGTGCGGCGGTCGCGAAAGCGAGCGTCGGTACCGTGACATGCTTCGACGCGCCCTGCCACGGGGTTGTAAGCTCATCGGACGGATACACGATGAAAGCGTCCGCGTGGTCGTCACGCAGCCGTCGGCGTTGGCTAAAGACATCGCCAATAGTGACGGGGCCCTCGCAGCACGGATGCGACGGTTGAAGCTGATCATCGTCGCCGACGCGGATCGAGTCGTCAAGCATTTGGACGAGGCCTGGGATACCTTGTTTGCCGTGCTGGGTCACCAAGACGAGAATTCGAGTCACCCAGCATCGGGCGTGGGTGACGACAAGACGGGCCTGCCTCCCCAACCCCAGGTCATCACGCTCGCTTCCTCCTATGAGGCGGTGCGACCGTTCGTCGGCAAGCGCATTCCCAATCCATACTTTGTCCAACTTCTGGACGCCGCTGCCTGGAGCAATCTTGCGCACGTCGTAAATGCTGTGCCGAGCGCGCTCGGCATTCCCGTGCTCCTGGACACGTTGCTTCGCACGCCTCCGCCGTCGCTGGTGGTTCCGACCAACCGGCTGGAGATGATCAAGTGCCTGGACGCGCTGAAGGAGGCCGGCATCGACGCCACCGACGATATTCACTCGTTCATCAACGACAAAATCCATCAAGTCCTTGTCGCGACGGACACTGTGCTGATGGGGTCGCGTATTCCGGGATTTCGCCACGTGATTAACTACGGACTACCCGCGAGAGAAACCACCGAGTTGCTGTCGCTGCGCACTCGCTATTTCACGAACGACGCACGTCAGGCCAGCGTGTGCC